>Ga0194132_10000040_pt1:0-185000 | contig 208915 bp, 174 predicted proteins | sample TA2KigOf80mmetaG_FD_148612 | JGI IMG/M metagenome (GOLD analysis project Ga0194132, IMG submission 148612) | Freshwater microbial communities from Lake Tanganyika, Tanzania - TA2015054 Kigoma Offshore 80m | ecosystem: Environmental > Aquatic > Freshwater > Lake | place: Tanzania...
GATTCGACAGTTCTGGGCCGTTTTCCTATAATGGCAGGTTTCAACCCCTGCTGGGAGGTCGTTCAACGGTAGGACAGCGGACTCTGACTCCGCTTATCGGGGTTCGAATCCCTGCCTCCCAGCCATCCGCCTTCGCCGCGCCGAGAACTCAGGCGCGGCTATGGCGAGATGTCTCGCCGAAGCCCGAAGGGCGGAGGCGGACGCCTTCGAATTGTCTGATCGCCACTTGACGGCGCCGCACGAATCGAAGTGCGTGCCTTTGCCGTCATCGTGCAGATTCGTTCACGAATTCAGTTGGCGCGTGTCGTGCGTAGTCGGTTCACATGCATGGCATCGAGAAACGGACCGTCTACATACTCCCCAGCGACACCGATCCTTCACAGCACTACGTCGGCATCACCAGTGACTTGCGTAAACGGATCCGGACGCGCGTTCGCGACTCGGCACTTCGGGCGCTGACTAAGGTTAGATCCTCCGGCGCGGTGCCGGTGAATGGGAACGGGACGGGTGGGTGGCGGCGCACGATTCCTCTTTTCACATCGTGTATCGTTCGGGGATCATCGGCCTCGCTTGGCTGGTCGCCGCCAATTTCCTGGTCATCCTGGAAGTCCCGTGTACGGCTGTCCCATTGTGGGCGTTGTACGGAGCGACGTACGCGTATAATCGTCCGTCAAAAGAAAAAGAACAGTCAATCACGCAATGAAGTACGTCGCGCGTAACACGCCAGCCGCGTTGATTTGCGCCGGCGAGGCCTTCGAAGACTTGATCTTCGTCGGCCTCGACCGCCTTCCGGCACCGGGCGAGGAAATCAAGACCGACCAGTTCACCGCCACCTTCGGCGGCGGCGCCATCATTACCGCCGTCACCGCCGCGCGCCTCGGCATGAACACGACCTTGATCAGCGCCTTGAGCGCCGCCGCCTGCGTCCGTCTGAAGAAGGAGCGCGTCCGGATCACGAATCTCCGCAAGAATAACGAACCGCACGCGATCACGGCCGCACTCTCGACCGGCCACGATCGCGCGTTTGTCACCTATAACGGAATCAATTCAACAATCGCGCAACGTCTCGCCCGGATGATCCCGGGACTACGAGCCACGCATATCCATTTGTGTTTTTGTCCGCACGAGTGTCATCGCTGGGCCCGAATAATCGCCCAACTGCGCGATCGGCAAATCAGCACGTCATGGGACTTCGGCTGGGATGACTCATTGCCGCACGCCCCGGGGTTCTTCGATCTCATCGACTCACTCGACTTCGTCTTCGTCAACGAACACGAGGCGCGTCTCTACAGCGGCACGCCAACCATCGCGGCGTCAATTCCGCGTTGGCGTGAGCGCAAGGCCATCACCATCATCAAGATCGGCGAGGAAGGCTCGGTGTGGGTCGCGCCAGATCGGGAAATCCTCGTCACCGCGCCAACGGTCAAGGTGGTCGACACCACGGGCGCCGGCGATTCATTCAACGCCGGGTTTCTGGTCGCGTGGATGAAGGGCAAATCGCCCGAACAGTGCCTCGCCGCAGGCAATAAGGTCGGCGCAGCGTCAACCACGAAGGCGGGCGGCATTTGAAGATCGCCATCATCGGTGGGGCCGGCATGCGCGTCCCGCTGCTGGCCGGCGGCCTGGCGCGATCGGATCTGCGCATTTCCGACATCGCACTATTTGACATCGACAACACCCGCCAGCAGGTCATCGCGGATCTTGCGGCACAGATGGCGCCAGGGGTCCGCGTTCGCAGCGAACAGTCGGTAGAATCGGCGATCGCGGGCTCGGCGTTCGTCATTTCGAGCATTCGCGCCGGCGGCATGCAGCAGCGCGCCCGCGATGAAGCCGCGGCCATCGCGCTCGGCGTGGTGGGCCAGGAAACTGTTGGACCGGTGGGCTTCGCCATGGCGCTGCGGACCATTCCTCCAATGGTCGAGTACGGCCGCCTCGCCGCCCGCCTCGCGCCGCGCGCGTGGCTGATCAACTTCTCGAATCCGGTCAGCATCATCACGCAGGCGGTGCACCAGCACACATCGGCGAAGCTGTTCGGCATCTGCGACACGCCGATGGAGATGTTCGAAGACGCGGCGCACGCGCTCGGCGTGCCGGCCAGCGCGTGTTCCTACGATTACTTCGGTCTCAACCATCTCGGCTGGCTGCGCGATGTGCTGTTCGACGGCGAAGGCCAGATGCATCGGATCTGGAATGACGACGCGCGGTTGCGGTCGGCGTATCGGAGGCCGCTGTTCGAGCCGGAGCGTCTGCGAACACTGCAGCTGCTTCCGACAGAGTATCTCTATTACTACTATCGCCCTGACGTCGCACTCGCGAGCATGAAGAAGTCCGGCTCGAGCCGCGGCCAGCAGGTCGCGCGGTTGACGGACGAGTTCTTCGGGTCACGACCCGATCTCAAGCGCTACCAGGAGTACTTGGCCGCTCGTGACGGTAGCTATATGACAATTGAAACCGGTGAAACGAAGCCTCGCGTAAAACCCGATTGGGCCGAGCTCTCCGGTTACGATCGCATCGCCGTGATGACGATGAGAGCCATCGTCCATGATCAGGGCGCACTCCTCCCGCTCGACGTGGCCAACCAAGGCACGCTGCCGTTCCTCGAAGACGACGATATCGTTGAAATGCCGTGCCGCGTCGACCGCAACGGGCCGCGGCCGCAGCCTGTGGCCCCGATTCCGCAGCATCCGCGCCAACTGATCGAGCAGGTGAAGGCGTACGAGCGCGCCACCATCAAGGCCGCGTTGGCCGGCGATCGCCAGGAGGCCATTGACGCCCTCGCGTTGAATCCCTTGGTGCCGTCTCGACAGAAAGCTGCCCAACTGGTCGAGGCCCTGTTGTGACCGAGTTGAAACGGGCAATGGGACTATTGGAGGCCACGGCCACCAACGTGATCTCGATGGTGGGGGTGGGGCCCTTTCTGACGATTCCCTTCATGGTTGCAGCCATGAACGGGCCGCACGTGATCTACGCCTGGATTGCCGGCCTCGTGCTCGCCCTCGCCGACGGTCTCGTCTACGCGCAGCTCGGCGCGGCGCTGCCCGGCAGCGGCGGCGGCTATTTATACCTGCGCGAAGCCTTCAAACCGTTCGGCCTCGGCGGCCTGATGGCGTTTCTCTTCATCTTCCAGACCATTCTGGTGGCGCCGCTCTCGGTGGCGGGCGGCGCCGTGGGCTTCGCCGACTATCTGCAATTCGTGCGGCCGGTCGCGCCGCTGACGCATCACCTGATCGCGGCGTTGGTGTGCGTGGTTTCCACGGCGCTACTCTGGCGCAACATCGAGGACATCGGCCGGCTCGCTGTGGCGATGCTCGTCGTCGTGCTGATCACCGTCGGGTGGGTGATTGTCGCGGGCCTGTTCAGCTTCTCGCCGGCACAGGCCTTCGACTTTCCTTCCCTCGCGTACGACTTTGGCAGCACCAACCTGTGGCTCAGCATCGGTGCCGCCTCGGTGCTGGCGATGTACAGCTATGGCGGCTACAACCAGGTCTGTAACATCGGCGGTGAGATCAAGGATGCCGAACGCACCATCCCCCGCTCGATCGTTCTGTCGACCTGTCTCGTCGCCACGCTCTACATGCTGATGACCATCGTCATTGTCGGCATGATCCCGTGGGAGGAAGTCAGGGAATCGCGAACGGTGGCGTCCGCGTTCATCGAACGCACCTTTTCGGATCCGCAAGCCGGCCGCATGGCCGGCATCGCGATGACGACGCTGATCCTCTTTGTCGCCGCCTCGTCGCTGTACGCCACCATCCTCGGCTACTCGCGCATCCCGTACGCGGCAGCCAAGGACGGCGACTTCTTCCGCGTCTTCGCCCACGTCCACCCGAAGAAGCAGTGCCCCGATGTGTCGCTCGCGACCATCGCGGTGATCTCGATCCCGTTCTGCTTTTTCACGCTCGGACAACTGGTGAGCTGGCTGATTCAGGTCCAGGTGCTGCTGCGGTTCATCTGGCAATGCGCGGCCGTCATCCTGCTGCGCCGCTACCGCCCCGACATCCCGCAGCCGTTCACGATGTGGCTCTACCCGTGGCCCGCGATCCTCTCGGGGGCGCTGTGGCTGTTCATCTTCTTGACGGGTCCTTGGGAGGGCATCGTGTTCTCGGTCGCGTTTCTACTGGCGGGGGTTGCCGCCTACCGGTTGTTTGTTCAGGGCAAGTAGGTTTGCGGTGATCCGATACGCGCCGGCCACTCCGTATGGGAGCTGGCGATGCAGCGCGTACGCGAAATAGGTCCACGTTCCCTTGCCGACTCGAGCCGTCAGCCAGCCGCCGCTTTGTGGCGGCTGGCCCTTGTCGTGGGTCGAGATCATCGGCGTATACGAGGCATCCCACTTCGCGAAGAACTTCGAGCCTCGCTGTTCGACCCAGTCGTCGAAATCGTTCGCGGTGATGCGGTTCGGCCACGTGAACGCCTGGTGCTGCGGCGCGAGGATCGTCACCGGTGAGTCCTCCTCCGATACTTCCTCCGCGCTGCGCAGCAGCTCGCCGCGGAATGGCGCAAACGTGTTCGGCACCAGCTCCTGCGTGTTGTAGAGCACCACCATGTTGCCGCCGCTGCGGACGTAGTCGAGCAGCCGCGAATTGTAGGTCTTGAGGTCGTCGCGCACCGCATACGCGCGCGTGCCGGTCATGATGGTGTCGTATTGCGACAGATCGGCCGCGGCGAGGTCGCGCTCGGTGAGGAGCGTGACCTGCGCGCCGAGCTGCTGCAGCCCGATCGGCACCTGATCGCCGATGCCCATGATGTAGCCGACCTTCAATCCGGCGACCGTGGTCACATTCACACCACGCACGATGGTCGTAGCGTCGCGATACAGGTAGCGCAGCTCGAGGTCGCGGTGATCGATCAGCTCGTAGCCGTCGCGATATTCGCCGCGCCCGTCGGTCGCCACCGCATCGATCTGGTAGGCCTGCGCGCCCATCGCGCCGGGCCGGACCGCAAACCTGAACGACGCCCGCTCACCGGCTCGCTCGAACCTGAACGCCTGCGATCCCGGCTTGGCTGTCCAGCCTTCAGGCAGCCGCAGTGTCAATTGACCGAAGGACGGTGTGTCGGCGTTGTGCAGTAAGGCGACCTCGACATCCAAGGTTCGGAGAGCGACGGCTTTCTCGTCCGCCGAAGCGCCGGCAGGCGCGAAAGCGGAAGCCGTCGCTGTTTCCAGAGGAACAACCGCGTGACTCGGCGTCAGGCTCACGGCAATCCTCGGCACCGATCGAATGTCACGCAGTACATCGCCGTACGGCAGTTTGGCTTCCCTGCGCTTCACCGTCTCTCGAATCTCAATCGGAACATCGCCGATCATGTATCTCGCCGCGGCCACGAGCGGCGGCGGGCTCACCGGTGTGCTGAAGTGGCTGGGATCGCGCAGCGTATAGCGCGACTCCTGCAACCCGCTGCGGAAAAAGTACGGCCGCGTGCCGTGCGCGACGTCGTTGGCGAGCGTGACCGTCGTGGTCAGCGTGGCCTGCTGGTGCCGCTGGAGATCCGGCTCCCCGGTCAGTGTCGCCGCCTTGACGTTCCACCCGCGATCACCCTCGATGGTAATCGCGACACTGGATACGGCAATGCCGCCGCGATTCGCCAGTCGCGCGCGCACCTCGAACGTCTGCCCGGGCACGGGCGCCGCCATCAGCGCCGGCGGCGCGAATGCTGCGCCAGGACCAGTCGGCTCAGGCGCGCCCGCAGGCTGCGCCAGTGCCGTCAGCTCGACGCCGTTGGCGGCGTTGATCGCATCCTGGAATTGCTGCTCCTTGATGCGCATCAGGTGGCGCACTTGCGGATCGACCGCCGAGGCCAAGACCTGCCGCGTGAGCTTCAGTCCCTGCACCAGCGCCGGCACGCTGGCTGACGGCTCGGTGACGCGGAACGCGGCGAATGCCCGTGCCACCTCGTCATCGATCGGCTTTCCACCCGCACCGATCGCCGCTTCGATGTTCTTCGGCAGCGCATCGAGCAGCGAGTGCTCCTTGGTGCCTTGCCCCGTCGCCCCCACACCAGCGGCGAGTTTGTAGTAACCGTAATTGGGTCCCGTGCCCGGCGTGAACCGTCCGCTGTTCTGCGAGCGCTGGAAGCTCAAGCCACGGCGGGCAAAGTTGTCGTACGAGTCGCCGAGGATGGGATCGTACTCGCCGCTATCGACGCGGACCGTCCAGTCCTCGTTCGGCCGCACGCCGCCGATGTAGACCTTCGCCGGGGACCAGGGTTGCAGGCCGTCCTCGAGCTGATCGGGATACCGGTTCCGATCGCCGGCGGCGAGGAACGCCTCCTGCGCCACCACACCGGCCGCCTGGTGATTGCCGTGCCCGTCGCGATCGGTTCCCTGGAACCGCGACAGGATGATGGTCGGCCGCTCCATGCGGACGATGCGGACGACGTCGCCGAGGACGGTGTCGCGTCCCCACTTGGCCATCGCTTCCTCGAGAAGCTTCGAGAAGCCGTAATCGACAACCGTGGTGAAGTACTGTTGATCCACGCCGTAGTAGCGATTTGACACCATCAGCTCTTCGGTGCGAATCAATCCGAGCGCATCGAATAACTGCGGACCGATGGCGTTGTCGCCCGACTCGCCGCGATTGAGCGTGAGCAGCGTCACCCGCGCCCCGTCGCCCCGGCTCAATTTCGCCAGCACGCCGCCGTGCTCGTCATCCGGATGCGCGGTGATGTGCATCACGCTCACGGTGGTCCGCAGCTTGAGCATCTTCTGCCACACATCGGCAGCACCTTCATACCGCGGAACCGACTGCGACCGCGCGATCGCGACCGAGGTCAGCAGGATTGCAAGCAATGAGAATCTGCGCATCTCAGAAATAGAATTTGAACGCCAACTGGATCTCGCGCTGATCGCCAATCGAGCTGGTGATGCGTCCGAACGTCCCCAGGTTTGAAATATTCGCCGCCGGGAATCCGTAGTTCACCCAGTTGAACAGGTTGAAGGTCTCAACGCGAAGCTCTGCCCGTCGCTCCGAGCCGAGGCGGATCGATCGGAACACCGACAGATTCATCGACTTCGATCCCGGCCCGCGCACGGTATTGTTGGCGCAATTGCCGTAGGTCCTCGTCGTCGTCGGCGCGAACGCGGCCGGATCCATCCACGAGTCGATCGTCTGGTTCCACCCGTTCGGCACTGCGTCCCCGAGGCAGTTGGCGCGTGAGATGCGGCCTGGTCCGGTGCCGGCCTGGTCGGTGGCCGTCACCGTGAACGGCCGGCCGGCGCTCAGCGTCAGGATGCCGTTCACCGACCAGTTGCGCGCGAATGCGCCCAGCGCGCCCTGTGGATCGAGCGCCCGCCCCGCGCCGAACGGCAGCTCGTAGATGAAGCTGGTGACCAGCCGATGCGGGATATCGAAGGAGAGCAGGCCGTAATCCTTCTGCATCTCGTAGGCCGAGCGCGGGAAGTTGCCGACCGCGCCGCCGCCGGCGCTCAGGTGATCGAGGAAGTCGCCCAGCGCCTTGCTCCAGGTGTAGGCCATCGTGTACGACAGCCCCCGGCTCATGCGGCGCTGCACGCGCATCTGCAGCGCGTCGTAGTCGGCGCGGCCGTTGGTGACGATCTGTTCGAGGAACGCGTTGCCGTAACCGTACTGCGCGTACGGGAACACCACCGTGTTGCCCTGGATGACGCCTTCATTGAGGTTGCGCAGCCGCCGGCCGTTGCGCGTGCGGTTGCCGACATATTCAATCGCGCCCACCATGTTCTCCGCGAACTGAAATTCGGGCCCGAAGCTGAACTGATGGACGACGGGCGTATCCTGTTCCGGGTCCTGGATGCGCCACTGCACGATCGCCGGGTTGACCGTCGACGGATTCAGCGGCGTAAACCCCCGCGCAAAGGTGAATGCCGGCGCTTCTGCGCCGCTGTTGGCCGTGATCGACGCATCTACCAGCTGTGGGAGGTTCAGACCAAGCTGACTCTCGCTGCCGTAGCGATCGAACTGCTGATAGAAGATGCCGTAGCCGCCGCGGAACACGAGGCGATCCGTCACGCTCCAGCTGACGCCGAGTCGCGGGGCAATGTCGTCGCGATCGGGATGGATCAGGGCGCGATCGAAAATGCTGCCGTCCTTGGCCGTGAACGTCCGGCCCGTTGCGGGATCGAGGTTCGTCAGCAGGTTGTTGCGGTCGAGCAGCGGCGTGAATGCCTCGTAACGGATGCCGAGCGACACCGTGAGGTGCGATCGCGCGCGCCAGCTGTCTTGCGCGTAGAGCTGCCAGCCGTTCGCATAGAGGTTGGGCTCGTGGAACAGCGTCAGCCGCTGCGCGCTGGCCAGGCCGAGCAGGAAGTCGCCGAAACCGAAGCCGGTGTAGCGGCCGTCGGGAAAATTCAGCTCGCCGTTCAGCGATCGAAGGTCGATGTAGCGCAGGTTGTCACGGCGGAACTCGGCGCCAAACTTCATCGCGTGGCTGCCCTTCTGCCATGTCAGATGGTTGGCGAACTGAAACACGTTCGAGTCCTGGAACTGCGGCCGGAAGAACGGTCCGCCGATGCGCGCCACGCGCGCGATACCAGTGTGCGGCAGGCCGCCATAGAACCGCGGGTCCTGCGGCACGCCGCGGATGCCGTACTCCGCGCTCACATCGCGGCCGAACGCCAGGTGCATCACGTCCGATCGCACCTTGTTGAACGACCCGCGCAGCTCGTTGAACATCGTCGCGCCGAATACTCGTGACCAGCCGGCCACCGCGCTCTGGCCTCGGTTGAGGATGTCGCTGGAGAAATCGCCTGACGCCACCGGATCTTCGAGCACCGGCGGCTCCAGACGCGCGGTGTTCTGGAAGCTATAGCGCGCGAACACCGAGTCGCTGCCCGAGCCGATGCGGTGATCGACACGAATGTCGAACTGATTGACATCGTTGTTCAGGATGCCGTTCGAAATGAAGTTGTTACTGAAAAAGCCGGTACCGGGAACGTTCGGTGCCGGGAAGAGACTCAACATCCGCACGGCCGTGGGATCGAAACATGACCGGTCGATCGTCTTGGCCATGGCGTTGACGCACCCCGCCGCCACGAACGAATTGCTCGCCACCATGTTGCCGGTCAGTTCGGAGAGGTCTCCGGCCTTCATTCGCGCCGTCGGCACCGTCGCCGTTTGCGACAGCGATCGCTCGGTGCGCGATGACTGATAATCCCCAAAAAAGAACGTCCGGCCGCGGACGATGGGGCCGCCGAAGGTGCCGCCGGCGATCAACTGATTGAAGGGCCCTTTCGGACGGCCGGCGCGGTTGTTGTCCCAGGTGTTCGCATTCAGCGATTCATCGCGGATGAACGCGAACGCCGACCCGCGGAAGTCGTTGGTGCCCTGTTTGATCGACGCGTTGATCACCGCGCCGGCCGCCTTGCCGAACTCCGCGGAATAGGTGCGCGTCTGCACCTTGAATTCCTGCAGCGCATCCACCGGCGGCGCCACCACCTGCGGGCTTCGTTCCTGCAGGTTGGTCGAGAACGAGTTGTTGTCGGCGCCGTCGAGCGTGTAGTTGTTCCACGTCGCGTAGTTGCCGTTGGCGTTGAAGAACGTGTCTTCGCCGCGGCTGGTGATGCCCGCCGGCGCCGACACCACGCCCGGCGTCAGAAACGCCAGCTCCGAATAGCGGCGACCGAGCAGTGGCAGATCCTGCACCTGCCGCTGCTCGACGATGTTGCCGATGTCGGCGGTCTGGGTTTGCAGCAACTCACTGCGTCCGGTGACCGTCACCTGTTCGGTGATCGCGCCCACGCTCAGCTGCAAGTCCACCTGCCCTCGCGTCTGCACGTTCACGCGCACACCCTGCCGGATCGCGCGGCGGAAGCCCGGCAACTCGGCCGCGACGTCGTAGGTGCCGACCCGCAGCCCGGGAAAGATGTATTCGCCGCTCGCATTCGTCACCGAGCTCGACGCCACGCCGGTGGCCTGCTGCGTCACCGTCACCGTGACGCCCGGCAGAACCCCGCCGCCCTCGTCAATGACCCGTCCGACGATGGTTCCGGTATCGATTTGCGCGAAGGCGATTGAACTGACGGTCAGGAAGGAAACGACGGACAAGACAAGCGTGCGGCACCGCATACGCACCTCCCGGAATCCGGGAAGTATAACAGGAGGCAATTGTTCGGTTGCCGGTCGTTTGAAAGAGGAGGTTGCGCGACAGTACTGACCGCGCCCAATCAACTGCGCCGGCGGCGTCGCGTTTCGGTTTCCCAGGAGCGGCGGGCGGCCTGCACCGCCGGCTGCTCTGAAACTTCGGCCACGGGCACGTCCCACCACGACTCGTATCCGGCGACACCGTGATTCGGATCGACGCGCGCGTAGACCACCGCTGTCCGGTCGGCATCGCGCGCCGATTGCAGCGCCGAATCCAGCGATGCGCGATCGCGTGCCCGATACACTCTCGCGCCGAGTGATTCGGCATTGGCGGCAAGATCGATGGGCACCGTGTAATCGAACTGCGTGCCGAAGCCGCCCGATCCGATCGACCGCGAGAGGCTCCCGATGCTGGCGTAGCCGCTGCTGTCGAGCAGGACGATGATCAGTTTGCAGCCTTCCTGAACGGAGGTGACAATCTCCTGCGCCATCATCAGGTAGGAGCCGTCGCCGACCATCACGTAGACCTCGCGCGCCGGGTCGGCCATTTTCACGCCAAGCCCGCCGGCGATCTCGTACCCCATGCACGAGTAGCCGTACTCGAGGTGATAGGAGTTCGGCGTCGTGGCGCGCCACAGTTTGTGGAGGTCTCCAGGCAGGCTTCCGGCGGCGCAGACCACCACATCGTTCGGCCTGACGACCGCATTCACGGCGCCAATCACCTCGGCCTGGGCAAACGGTGCGGCGCTGCGTTGCGCGTACAGACGATCCACTTCGGCGTTCCAGTCGCGCCGCGCCGCCTCGACGGTGGCGCGATACTCGGCACCCGTGCGATAGCCGGCCGCGGCCGCGCCAATCTCCTCCAGGGCGACGCGCGCATCGGCAATCACCGCAATGGCGCCGCGCTTGAACGCGTCCATTTCGCACACATTGACGCCGACGATCTGCGTGCCCGGCCGCCCGAACAGCGTGTTCGACATCGTCGGGAAGTCAGCCAGCCGGGTGCCAACGGCAATCACGAGGTCCGCCTGCCGGGCGATGCGATTGGCTGCGGACGTCCCGGTCACGCCGACGCCGCCGAGCGCCAGCGGATGGTCCCACGGCATCGCGCTCTTGCCGGCCTGCGTTTCGCAGACGGTGACCCCGCAGGTTTCGGCGAACCGGCGCAGCGCATCGGACGCTTCGCTGTAGAGCACGCCCCCGCCGGCGACGATCAGCGGGCTGCTGCTGTTCCGCAGCGCGGCGGCCGCCCGTGCAATTGCGGCAGTGTCGCCACGCTGGCGGGGGATGGTCCACGCACGTGGTTCAAAGAATCCCTCGGGATAGTCGAACGCCTCGGTTTGCGCATCCTGCGGCAGCGCGAGGGTCACGGCGCCGGTTTCCGACGGCGACGTCAGCACGCGCATGGCTTCCGGCAACGCGGCCATCAATTGCTCCGGCCGATACAGGCGATCCCAGTAGCGCGACACCGGCCGCAGGCAGTCATTGACCGACACGTCCTGCGAGCCCGGAGATTCGAGTTGCTGCAGCACCGGTGCGGGAACGCGGCTGGCAAAGATGTCGCCGGGAAGCAGCAGCACCGGGACGCGGTTGATCGTCGCGCCCGCGGCGCCCGTGACGAGGTTCGTCGCGCCGGGCCCAATCGACGTCGTGCACACGAGCGTACGCAGCCGGTTCGACATCTTCGCGAACGCCGCGGCGGTGTGCACCATCGCCTGCTCGTTGCGGCACTGGTAGTAGCGCAACGCACCATATTGATCGAGCGCTTGGCCGATGCCAGCGACGTTGCCGTGGCCGAAGATGCCGAACACGCCGGCAAAGAACGGCTGGCGGCGGCCGTCACGTTCGCTCGACTGCACGGCCAGGTAACGCACCAGCGCCTGGGCCAGCGTCAGCCGGCTGGTGGCTCGCGCCTCGTGCCTCGTGCCGGGGATCATTGGGAATCGGGGTTGGGAATCATGACCTCGCGAACCAGGGCGCGGAGATCGTCGCACGCGCCAAGGAACTGCCGCAGCGTGCGGCGAGCCGGCGGAAAGGCGTCGAACTGATCGATCGACAGGGCGTCCGGCTCGTAGGCCCGGACGAAATCGGGAAAGCGGCGCCTCAGGTCGTCGACGATAGCCGGCTCGACGGGTGTGTCGATGCGCGCGCGCACCGGAATGTCGCTCGCCGCGAATCGCCGCTGCCACGCATACGGCGGTGAGATCACCACGTCGCCGCCGATCAGCTCGCTCCAGTGCATGTGATTTCGAAACGCCGCGGCGAGCAGCCGCACGCGGTAACCGCGCTCGCGAAACAACGCGTAGGCGCGCTTGAATACGGCGACGCCCGCCCATTCCAGATGGCCGGGGTCGGTGACGATGCCCGTCTTCTCCATCACGACCTTCAGCCAGTCGTCGAGGCGGCCGAGCATGATCGTGCACACCGGGCCCATCCGCGAAATGTCGTGCCCGCCGTCCGTGCGGGCGCGCAGTCCGCGCTCCACCGCCTCCGCCACCGCAAGACATTGCGCCAGCGTGAACGACACCGTGGCGTTGATGCTGATGCCGCGCGCCGTCGCGGCTTCGATCGCCGCCAGGCCCGCGCGCGTGGCGGGAATCTTGACGAGCATGTTCGGCGCGAGCGCGGCAAAACGCCTGGCCTGCTCGACGATGGCGCCGGCATCGCGGTAGAGACGCGGATCGGTTTGAATCGACAGCCGGCCGTTGCGCCCGCGATGCGACTCGAACGTGGTGTGCAACACGCCTGCGGCATCGATCGACAGTGCCTCGACCGCCGCCCACGCGATCGCATCTTCCGTGGCTTGCGATTGTTCGCCGACCAGCGCGGCGATGCGCGGACGCCACTCGGCGATTCGCGATTTGATTACGGTGTGCGCGATCACCGGATTGCATGTCGCGCCGACACCGCCCTGCTCAATGCTCCAGCCGAGCTCGTCGGGATCGGCCGAGTCGTTCCACAGACACGTCGGCGTTGTCTGTGTCATCTCGTGCAGCGGGCTCTTCCACTTCGACGCTGTGGGCACGGCCCGAATCATAGACCCAAGCCGCGCAGAAAATCGCGGCTGCGTTGTGCGCTGGCCTTCGGCGAACCGTAGCCCGGGAACACGTCCTGTTCGACGACGATCCAGCCGGCGTAGCGTGCGTCCGTCAGCGCGTCGGCAAGGGCCGCGAAGTCCACAACGCCCTTGCCGAGCTCGCAAAACAGCCGCGACCGGACCGCTGCCAGGTAGCCGAGGCCGGTGTGCCTCGCCGCGGTGGCGACATCGAAATCGCAGTCCTTGAAGTGGACATGCCACACCCGTTGCCGATGCGCGTGCCACACAGTCAAGGGATCGCCGCCGCCATACACAACGTGGCCGCTGTCGAGCACCAGGCCGACGCGCTTGTGATTGGTCAACTCCATGAGCCGGTCGATCTCGTCGGGCGTCTCCACGTAGCCGCCGCAGTGCGGATGGAACACGGTCCGCAGCCCGGTTTGCTGCGTCACCGCGTCGGCGACCGTATCCACACCTGCCGCCAGCGTCATCCATCCCTCGTCTGACAACCCGTGTTCCGGCCGGATCCGCCCGGCATGTTGCTCACGAACCGCGACTGACCCGTTGTCGTCGGCGAGCACGATGAACGCTGCGGGGAATCCCGCGTCACGCATCAAGGCCGCGGTGCGAACTGCCGTCGCGGCGCCGGCGTCGTGGGCGGCGCGATCGGCGAACGCCACCGGAACAAACGCGCCGACCAGCTCCAATCCGCGCCCCGTGATCTCGGCGTTGAGCCGCGCCGGCGCGGTCGGCATGAACCCCCAGTCGCCGAGCTCGGTGCCCGCGTAGCCGGTGTCGCGGATCTCGTCGAGCACTGTCTGGTATCCAGACGGCGGCGCCATGCCGTCGAATTCGAGCACACCCCACGAGCAGGGAGCGTTGGCGATGCGAATCGTACGAGGTCTCGAGGGCTCCACGTTCATGCTTTCAAGGCTGAGCCTCGCCAGTGATAGTATCGCCGCCGTTGCCCACACGCGTGCTGTTTGAATCCACGCCGATCGCCCCCACACGCACCGGGACGGCGATCGAGATCACTCGCGCCAGGGCGGGTTGGAAATTCGTGCACTTCGCGGTGCGGCATATCGCCCCCGGCAAGCCGTTCGCCGGCCGCACCGGCACGGATGAATGCTGCCTGGTGCTGCTCGCCGGGCGCTGTCGGGCCGTTTTCAACGGACGCGAGGCCGCCCTCGGTCCTCGCGCGAGCGTGTTTTCCGGCTATCCCCACGCTCTCTACCTGCCGCCCCATACCGATTTCCGCATTGACGCCGACGAGGTCACCGAGCTGGCCGACGGCCGCGCGACCGTGCCGCGTCGTCTCGCCACCACGCTTGCACCGCGGGTGATCCGACCGGAAGACTGCGGATTCGAGATTCGCGGCGGCGACAACGCCACGCGCCAGATCGTCGACATCATCCGTCCAGATTTTCCGGCGGCGCGGCTGCTGGTGTGCGAGGTCTACACGCCGGCAGGCAACTGGTCGAGCTACCCGCCGCACAAGCACGACGTCGACCGGCCGCCGGGCGAAGTGAAGCTCGAGGAAATCTACTACTACCGCTTCGAACATCCCGATGCCTACGGCATCCAGCGTCTGTATGATCGCCGCTCGGATCGCGCGCTGACGGTTCGTCACGGCAACGTGGTGCTGATTCGATCCGGTTATCACCCGTTTGTCACGGCGTATGGGTATAACGCTTATTACCTGAACGTGCTGGCAGGAAACCACCGCTCGATGGCAGCGAGCGACGACCCGCGGTACGCGCAGTTCCGGTCGTGGCCTGCGCCTGATGGGCGGGTGCCGATCGTCGTCAAACCGCAACGCGTGTCGTAACGGGTCAGGCGGGAGGAAGAGGAGAAGGAGAAAGGGCAGGCTCTTCTCCCGCTAGCCCACGCGAACGAACGAGTCAGGCGAAGGCCTACTCAGAAGACGAAGCGCATGCCGAACACCGCCTGACGGGGGAAGCCGCTGCCGCCGCGGAGCGAGGTGCGCTGCAGGAACGTCGCCGTCAGCCGCCGGTCACCCGACGGGTTGTCCCAGTTCGCGCGGTCCATCACGTTGAAGATGTCGAAGAACAGCTCGGTGTAGCGCGCGTCGGTGAAGCGCACGCGCCAGCCGGCGCGCAGGTCGAGCTGGAGGTAGTCGGGGCCCGTGGCGCCGTTCCGGCCGCCCCGGCTCTCGACGTTCTGCATCGAGTTCGCCGCCGTGCCGCTGTAGGTGCCCGCCGGCAGGGGATCGAACAGCTCGCCGTTCTGATCGGCGTCGATGTTCGTGTCGTGTATGGTGAACGGCGCCCCGCTCATGTAGCGCAGCGTGCCGGACACCGAGGCGCCCTTCGTCCTTGGGATTTCCACGCGTCCATTGACCGACAGGATGTGCCGGCGGTCGGCGGGTGACGGAGCGTCCCACGCGTCCAGTCTGAGGTCGGTCTGGTACTGGAACAGGTTGCGATCGGCCTGGTTGTACCCGGTCCCGGTCGCCTTCGACAGCGAGTAGGAGATTCTGCCCGACCAGTTGTTCGAGTAGCGCTTCTCGAGCGACATGTTGAGCCCGTTGTAGGTGGCCTCGCCCGTGTTCTCCATCACCCAGACCTGCTGGCGGTACGGCTCGCCGAGCACGCCGAACGCGTCCACGCGCGTGATCGGTCCGGTACGGCTGGTGTTGGCGCGCACCATCGGGTAGAGGTTGCGCGAGAGGAACATGTCCTTGTTCGTCATGTGGATGTAGTCGGCCGCCACGGCGAGCGTCGAGCCCATCTGCCGGCTGACGCCGGCGGTGAACTGGTGCGCGTACGGCTGCCGGCGATCCGGCGAATCGTAAATGACCACGCCGGCGTTCCTGAGCGGCACGCCCGGCGGGAAGAGCTGGTCGAGCAGCGCACGGTTCACCGAGGTGACGCCGCCGAGCAGGAATGGGTTCGTCGGCAGCCGGCCGGCGCTCGGGCCCGGATCGGCGCTGTCGTTGGGAAACTGGAGCACGTTCGAGGTCGTGAACTTCGAGAACTCGATCGTGTCGTCGATGGCGCCCAGCACCGTCCGGTTGTAGAAAATGCCGTACCCGCCGCGGAGCACCGTCCGTCCCGCCGAATCGAGCGTGTGCGTCAGGCCGATGCGGGGCGCGATGTTGTTCCGATCGACCGGTGAATTCTTGGCCCCTGCCGGGAACAGCGGGTTGTCCTTCTGGTCGATGGGGATGATCTCCAGGTCGTACCGCAGGCCGGCGCTGAGCGTGGTCCGGCCGCCGAAGGTCCACTTGTCCTGGGCGTATAGCTCGACCGTGTGGTTCTTGATGAACTGCTCGAACTCGCCCTGGCGAATCGTCAAGCGTTCGGGATAGGTCCCCGGGTTGGCCGGATTGTACGGGAGATCGGTGTTGAACCGGTAGGTGCCGTTCATGTTGATCTGCGAGACGCGGACCAGTTCGGTGTAGTTGTAGCGGGCACCGAACTTGAGTTCGTGGTCGCCTTTCTTGCCCGGCACGAACCACGAGAAGTGGTCCTCGATCTGGTAGTTGTCGTCCCACGGGCCCTGCGCCTCGGTGCTGGCCTGGGTCAGGAAGCTGAGGTTGTCGAGCTGCGGCGGACAGCCCGACTGCACGCCCTCGCGCTCGAATCCCAGCGCGCGGGAGCAACCATTGCCGTGCCACCAGTGTTCCCACGTGCGCGCGATGCGCAGCGTGTTGACCTTCGACGTGCCGAGCACGCTGGTCAGCGTGCCGACCAGCGTCTCGTCCAGGTCCGTCTCGTCCTGAAGAGCGTCGAGCGCGTTCCGGGGCCCCGGGACGATGGGGAACTGCGGCGCGCTCTCACGCAGGTAGCGGACGGCCCAGGTGTGCGCGGCGTTGACCTGGTGATCGAAGCGGACGAGCGTGTTCCAGCCCGACCGTTCCTCGATGATCGAATAGTCGAGCGAGGGCCGTGTGGGAAACACACGCGTCCGCGTCGGGTTGTCGACCTGCCGCTCCACGCTGAAGAAGAAGTGCGCCTTGTTCCTGACCACCGGCCCGCCGATCACGCCGCCCCAGTCGCGCTTGGTGATCGTGGGCTTCGCCAGGTTGTTCTGCTTCACCAGGAAGTCCTCGGCCGTGAGGGCGTTGCTGGCGTTGCTCAGGAACAGCACGCCCTTGAACTGGTTCGTCCCGGCCTTGGTGACGGCGTTGACAATCACGCCGCTCGCCCGTCCGAACTCGGCGTCGTACATGCTCGTCATGACCTGGAATTCCTGGATCGACTCGACCGGAGTCCGGACCTGGGCGCCAGCCGTGGCGCCGAGCGCGTCATCGATGTTGTACCCGCCGTCCACCGACACGTTGTTGCCCTGGGCGGACTGGGCCGAGGCGATGATCGTGTCGTTCCCCATCTGGGTGGACGGCGTGAACTGCACGCCCGGCAGCAGCGCCACCGCCGCGAAGTAGTTGCGGTTCATCGACGGCAGCTCGGCCAGTTCGGCCGTGCCGATGTTCCCGCCCACGCGCGCGCTGGTCGTGTCGACGAGCGGTGACTGGCCGGCGACGGTCACCGTCTCCTCCAGCCCGCCCAGCTGCAGCGAGAGGTTGGCGGTGAGGGTGGTCCCCACCTGCACGATCAGGCCGCTCCTCTCGAGCGTGCGGAAACCCGTCAGCGTCGCGACGACCTTGTAGCGCCCCGGGACGAGCTGCGGCACCGAGTAGGTGCCCTCCGAGCTCGTCGCCGCTTCGCGGAAGACACCTGTCTCCTCGTTGGTCACCGTGATCGAGACGCCGGGCAGAACGGCGCCCTGTTCATCGGTGACGCGGCCGGAGATGGCGGCGATGCCTTGCTGAGCGAAGAGCGGGGTGGCCGCAGCTAAAATCGCGGCCACGAACAACGAGGTGAGACGAACGCTGCCCATGTGACCCTCCTGACAAACGGCAACGGGGGAAGCCACGACAGATACGCGACGCCGAAACGATGAACTGGGCGGATTAGAACCGAAATCGTTCCGCCGGTCAATGACGGGGTGCGGTACGGCCCCCCAGCCAGAGGGCGGCCGCGCCTCGCTCCAGAGACGCGGCCGTTCGAACCGGCTGGTCACTTTATCCCGATGATCAGCTGCCGCCTGTCCTCGCCGTAAAACGATCGCGTCGCGCGTCCGCGAGGCAGCTCAGAATCGGACGCTCGCCGACACGCGGAACAGTCTGGCCAGCGGTATCTCCAGCGGGCGATCGAGGGCCGCGCCGAACGTCTCGGTGACACGCAACACCACGTTGGTGTTGAGCGCGTTGAACACGTCGAGGTTCGCATCGAACGACGTGTTTCCGACGCGGAAGCGTTTGCCGACGCGGAAATCCACCTGGTTGTAGCGGTCGAGGTACTTGCTGCCCGGCTGGATGAGCGGCACCGTGATCTGTGCCTGGGTCAGCGTGGGAACGACGGCACGGGTGACCACCCAGTTGACGCCCAACCCGGCTTCGGGCGATGCCACATCGAAAGTGGCCTGCGCGTTGACAGGGTTGCCCGGATAGCTTTGGAATGTGCCGCTGACGACGACGCCGCCGGGCAGCAGATGCGATCCCGAGACCTTGGCCACCGTCTGGTAACCGAGGTACTGCGTCTGGTCGCAGAAGCGCAACTGGTTGGGATCGGGGACATCGCAGGTCTTGTCGATCTGCTTGCCCACCGTGATGCCGCCGAAGAGCGTCGTGCCCGACCTCGGACGCGCATCGACCGAGAGATCGAATCCGTTGTAGCGCCGGGTGTTGTTCGACGAGTTGGTCTCGAACTGGTCGACGAGACCGAGTTTGTCGGGCCTCAGATTGTGGATCGTGATCGCCGATCCGTCGAGCGGGCTTCGGACTTCCACCGGGGTGTAGTCGGAGAAACTCACCGCCAGGTCCTTCGTCTGGAAGACGCGGTAGTACTGGCGCTTGTACCAGGCCGCGGTCACCGACACGCGCGGGACCACCTCGTGCTGCAGCGTGACGTTGTATTCCACGTGATACGGCCGCTTGATGTCCGGGTCGGGCCTGAGCGCCGGCGACAGGCCGAAGTTGCGGTTGCTCGCCGGACCGATCTCGTTGTCCTGGGCGATGTCATCGCGGTTCAAGTCGGTCCACGTGCGTCGATCGGATCCGTTGGCGCCGCCCGCCTGGTGCGGGTTGTGCCGCTCGGTGAAGGCCACCGACTCGCCCCACATGTACTTGTTCACGCCGCCCTTGATGGCGGTCTTGCCGGTGCCGAACAGGTCGTAGACGACGCCGAGGCGGGGCGTGAAGTCCTTCCAGTTCGGCACGTTCGGAATCTCGGCGAACCGGCGGGCCGGGACGAACCGTCCGGCTGGCACGTCCTGTTCGGACACGACGCCACGGAACAGCTCCCACCGCACGCCGTAGTTGAGCGTGAGCTGCCGCAGCGTCCACGAGTCCTGCGCGTAGATGCCGAGCTCCGGCTTCAGCCACACGTCGGTGGCGACGGGGGTGGCAAAGACGTTGACGGACGAGGGCACGCCGTTGCGGTACTCCTGGATCAGATGCCGGTCGCCGGTGATCGTCAGCGTGTTGCGGCTGTGCGCCATCCGCAGCTGGTAGCCCGCCTTGTACTGGTGCGAGCCCGTGACGAAGGACAGCGAGCTGGTGACCACGCCGTTGCCCTTGTACAGGTCGGACCGGAACGCGTAGGCGTTGGCGAACGTGCCCAGCACGAGATCCTGCTTGGGGATGGCACCCGCGGCCGTGGCCACTTCGGGCTGCGGCCAGATCTTCGGATGCGTGTAGGTCATCGAGAAGCCGTTCTCGATGAAGAGACGGGCCGCCACCGTCGAGGCCACGCGGGCCTGGGCCGAATAGATGATGGGCGTCGTATGCCGGCTCGAGGCCACCTCGGGTCTGTTGGGGCCGATGAACCGCTGGTAGAGCGTGCGCTTGAGCATGCGCGAGTAATAGACCATCAACTTGTTGCGCGCGCTCAGCTGCGACGTCACCCGCACCGATCCCGTGAGGTGCACGGCGTCGTCCGGGGAGCGTGATCCATCCGGGCGGACCGCCCCGGCGGCGTCGTTCTGGACGCCCCACCAGCGCCACGACGAGAAGAACCAGTGCCGGTCGCGCGCAATCGGTCCCCCGAGCGTGAAGTTGTAGTCGTAGAAGCGCCGGACCTCACGCGCCGTGGGCAGCCCGCGCGTAACGAGGGCGGGCGTGATGTTGTTGGCCTGCCAGGCGCCCGGCGTCTCGGCGACGAACAGCGAGCTCCTGAAGGCGTTGCTGCCTTCCCGGCCGATCATGTTGATGCGGACGCCGCCTTTCGACACTTCGGCCGGGATCGAGCTCGTCGTGTAGACGACGGCCTCGTTGTCGCCGTCATCGCGATAGAAGCCCTGAAAGCGGCCGTCGCCCTCACCGGAAGTCGTGTCCATGCCGTCGAGGTGGATCGCCTGGTCGCGCGTCAGCGATCCGTGCACCCGCAGATTCGTGCTGAAGAAGGCTTCGGCGCCGGCGATGTCGGGCCGGTTCAACTGCACGCCCGGCGTCAGCTGCGCCACCGACTGGTAGCTCCGCCCCGTCGGGATGGCATCCAGCAGCTCGCGGTTCATCACGTTCTGGACCGTGGTGCTCCGCACGTCCACCACCGGCGACTCGGCCGTCACGGTGATCGACTCCTCGAGGGCCCCGACCTTCAGATCTGCGTTGACCGTGGCGATGAAGTCGGCGGGCAGCTCGAGTCCCTCGCGTCTGACCGTGTTGAACCCGGCCAGCGAGATGACGACGGTGTACGTGCCGGGGCGCAGGTCGATGATCCGGTACTGCCCCTGTCCGTCGGTGACGGCCGTCCGCGTCTTCTCGATGAGCGCCGGGCTCGAGACCTCGACAGTGACCCCGGGCAGCACCCCGCCGCCCGAGTCCCTGACGACACCGGCGATGGCGCCCTGCGCCGCGGCCACGCCGGCCGAGAGCGCCAACAGTACGAAAGCGAAAACAAGGCTCCGGGTCCCTACGTTGGTGTTCATTCGCAACCTCGCCTTTCCCGCCGACACCAGAAGACGCGCCACGCCGACGCCTGCGACCACGACAAGACAACCTGTCCCGTGACGAGCGAGCGGGGCCACTGTAATACCCCGCGCACGATGACGCGGAGCATACGCCCGTCAATTGGTGTGGACCAAGATCCACTTCAGCGGGGTATTGCTGATACCACTTGATGAGTCGGGTGCCGCCAGGGGGATGCTGAGACCGCCGACGGCCAGTTGCCAGACTAAAGGACGGCGCGATCGGCGAGCGCGAGGGCGCGGTCGATGACGTCGAAGCCGTCGTGCAACTGGGCCTCGGTGATGCTGAGCGGCGGGCTGGTGAACAGCATGTTCCATCGCTGGAACACGTAGAGGCCTTCGCGGCGGAAGAAGGCCTGCAGCGCCGCCATCTCGGGCGACGTCGCGTTGAAGGGCGCAAGCGGTTCCCGCGTGGCCCGGTTTCGAATGAGCTCGATGGCCCCGAACAGGCCGATCGAGCGCACGTCTCCCACGCTCGGATGACGCGCGGCCAACTGGGCCAGCCGGTCGGCCATGACCCGGCCGAGCACGCGCGCGTTGTCAATCAGGCGGTCCTCTTCGTAGACCGCGATGGTCGCCAACCCGGCTGCGCACGCCAGCGTGTGGCTGTTGTATGTGAGCCCGGCGTAGAACACCCGATCCTTGAAGTGATCGGCGATCCCGCGCCGCAGGCCCACCGCGCCGAGTTGCACGTACGCGCTCGTCAGGCCCTTGGCCATCGTGATCAGATCCGGCACTACCTTCCAGTGGTCGACGGCGAACCACTTGCCGGTCCGCCCAAACCCCGACATGACTTCGTCGGCGATGAGCAGGATGCCGTACTGGTCGCAGATGGCGCGCACACCCTGCAAGTACCCGTCGGGAGGCACGAGCACACCGTTGGCGCCCGTCACGGGCTCCAGGATGAACGCGGCAATCGTCTGCGGGCCCTCGAGCTGGATCACCTCTTCGAGCGACGCCAACGACGCCTCCACCGGCTCCCAGCCGCGTTCGACCCCGTGATAGGGGTGCGAGACGTGGACGACGCCGGGTATCCCCGGCTCGCTCATCCAGCGGCGAGGGTCGCCGGTCAGCGTCATGGCGCCCGCCGTCGCCCCATGGTACGAGCGGTACCGGGCGAGCACTTTGTGGCGGCCCGTGACGAAGCGGGCGATTTTCACCGCATTCTCGTTGCTCTCCGCCCCGCCATTGGTGAAGAAGAAGACGTCGATGTCGCCGGGGCAGATCTCGGCGAGCTTGGCGCCCAATCGCGCGCGCGGCTCAGTCGCCATGAACGGGCTGGCATAGGGCAGGGTGGCGAGCTGCTGGTGCAGCGCCTCGACCACGCGCGCGTCCGCGTGGCCGATGTTGACGCACATCAACTGGCTGTTGAAGTCCAGATACCGCTGGCCCTCTGGCGTCCAGAAGTACACGCCCTGGGCGCGCGCCACGGGGATCGGATCGACCTTCGCCTGCACCGACCACTCGTACAGCGTGTGTGCCTTGCTGAGGGCGACGATCTCCTCGCCGGTCATGCCGGGAGCCTGGGTCTCGATGGCCATGGCGACAAGCCTACGCGCCGAACTGGGTGGGGCCAAGATCCAGTTCCGGACCGATCGGTAATACCACTTGCACGAGGGCTGGCGAACGCCCGCGTCAGCGCTGGCGCAGACGGCGGACGACGAGTGGACGAACTTCGGCGATGCGGTCGAAGTCGGCGTCGACGTGCACGACGCCGAGCCCGTGATGAAGGGCGGTTGTGGCGATCAACAGGTCGGGAATCGGTGTCCGATGCCACAGGCCATGGTGATGCGCCAGATCGCGCTGCAGGCGCAGCGCGAGTTCGAAGATGTCAACAGGCGCGTGCACGATCTCGAAGCTCGCGCGCAGCTCCACGTCGATCGCGTCGTAATGACGGGCCGACCGCGCAGAGTAGAGCTGCTCGAGCTGTGCCACAGCGCAGAGGTAGAACGACCCCGCAAGCTCCGCGAGCTGCGCCGCAATCGTGTCGTCAGCCGATCGCGCCGCTGCGCTCTTGTCCAGGATCCAGCCCGCTACCGCCACATCTGACCGGACGCGAGCACGCGAAGGTCGCTGCGACCGCCGAGCTTCTGGAGGTAGTGCCGTTGTCGTTCGGCGCGACGACCGTGCTCCGCCTCGGCGCTATCGGCCGCCCGGCGCAGCGCCTCCTCGATCGTGGCGCGCATCGTCGTCTGACCAAGGGCGCGTCGGGCTCTTGCCAGCAGGTCATCATCGATCTCCACCGTCGTGCGCCTCATGCATACACTTTAGCACATGAATATGCACATACGAACCGCTGCGGCACGACCGGGGGAAGAGCGAAGGCCCCGCGGCGACGGACGCGCCGCCCGAGCGGTTTACCACCGCGACCGCAGCGCCTGCCCGAACAGGGCAATCCCCTCGCGGATTTCGTGTTCCGACAACGACGAGTACCCCGCAAGCACCCCGCTCCGTGTGGGCTGTCCGAGATAGTAGGGCGTCACCGGATAAAGCGTGACGCCCAGCTGACTCGCGCACTCGACGAGCAAGGGGAGCTCGACGATCGGCACGGTGGGCAGCCAGAGCATCGCATGTAGGCCCGCGCTCACCCCCCCGATCGCGACGCGGTCCGCCAGCTGTTCTCGGGCCGCGGTCATGAGCGCGCCGCGTCGGCGGGCGTTGATCTCGCGCAGGCGCCGGAGGTGGCGGTCGTAGTGGCCGGCCCGGAAGAACTCGGCGAGCACCATCTGAGGGGCCGTCGGCGCGAACAGGTCCGCGACCCACTTCGCCGCCAGAAACGGCGACACGAGCGATTGGGGCAGCACCACATATCCGATGCGCAGCTCGGGCGTGAGCGCCTTCGACACCGTTCCCATGTAGATGACCCGGCCCGTCGTGTCGAGCGACTGCACGGCTTCGATCGGGCGGCTGTCATACCGCAGTTCGCCGTCATAGTCGTCTTCGAGGATGAAGGCCTGCCGCGCGCGCGCCCACTCGATGAGCGCCAACCGCCGCGCCAGCGGCAGGACGGTGCCCGTCGGGAACTGATGCGAGGGCGTCACGTAGACCAGCGCCACGCGCGCCGGGGACCGGGGCAGGGCCGTCACGTCGAGGCCATCCCCGTCCACCGGACACGGAATGAGGCGCGCCCCCGCCGCGCGGAACGTCTGGCGGGCGCCATGGTACTGGGGGTTCTCGATCACGACCGGCGCCCCGGTGTCCACCAGCAGACGGGTCACCAGGTCCAGCGCCTGTTGGGAGCCGTTGACGATGACGACCTGGGCGGGATTGCAGCGCACGGCACGCGTCCGGTGCAGGTGGGCGGCCAGGGCCTCCCGCAGGGCCATGTGACCGCCGCCAGGCGCACCGCTCGGGACCGCCCGCGCGGCCCGGCGCGAGACGAGGGTGTGCCACGCGCGGTGGGGGAAGTCGATGGCGATGCGGTTGCCGTAGTGAAAATCGACGTGGCCTGGCTGCTTGGCAATCGGTGGATCCGGCGGCCGATGTTCGGTCTCGGCGAGCAGGCGCGCCGCGTATTTTGACAGGGCGGGAACGGCCTGGGCGGCGCCCGACCCGTCCGCCGCCTTGGTGCGGCCGAGCGAATCCGGGAGATCGGCCGCCACGACCGTGGCGGATCCCGTCACCCCCTGCACGTAGCCTTCGGCGGCGAGCTGTTCGAACGCCTGCAGCACCGTGGTGCGCGACACGCCCAGCTGCAGTGCCCAGGCCCGGGTAGACGGAAGCCTTGCGCCGGCGGGCAAACGCCCGGCCAGGATCTGCGCACGCACGAAGCGGTAGATCTGCCCGTAGATCGGTTCGCCGGCCTTCAGTGGGATCAACATGCGCACGTGCCGAGAACCCGGGCCCGCTCCGTAACCGGATCCCCGCGACACGCCCATACTACCTCGCGGCAGCATGCCACTGGCGAGGTCTGCCATGCAGCCCCCCACGGAATCGCCGGTCGGGCGGATCCAACTGGTCTTCAGCGAACGCCAGGAAGTGGATCTTGTGACCGACCAGTCACAGGACGTAGAGTCGCCTTCGGACTCACCGCGTCGCGGTGCGCGCAACGCTGCACCCACGGTGTGTCGGAGGAGTGGGCATGCGCGTGATCGGTATCGCCGTGTGCGTTGGTGCGTGTCTCCCGCTCGTGGGCGGATGCTCGAGGAGCGCGCCGCCGGGCGGACTGACCGCCGACACCGTGTATCGGAACGGGGTCATCATCACCATGGACCCGGCACGGCCGACGGCCGCCGCCGTGGCGGTCCGTCGCGATGAAATCGTCGGCGTGGGCAGCAGCGACGAGATCCAGCGGCTCGTCGGGCCGGACACGGCCATCGTGGATCTCGGGGGCAAGGTCCTGATGCCGGGCTTCTATGCGGCACACGATCACTTCCCGGGGTCCGGCATGGCCGCCGTCACCGGCGTCGACCTCAACAGTCCCCCCATCGGAAAGGTGACGCAGATCGCCGAAGTGGTCAGACTACTGAAAGAGCGGGCCGCGGCCACGCCGAAAGGGGCGTGGGTCGCCGGACGCGGGTACGACGACACGCTCCTCGAGGAAATGCGACACCCAACGCGCCAGGACCTGGATGCCGCGTCGACCGATCACCCCATCTTCATCACCCACATCTCGGGCCATCTCGGCGTGGCCAACAGCCTGGCGCTGAAGCTCGCCGGCATCACGAGGGCCACCAAGAACCCGGAAGGCGGCGTGATCCGTCGCGACGCCCACGGCGAGCCTGACGGCGTCTTAGAAGAGGTCGGCGGTCTGGTCTCGCGCCTGATCCCGCCGCCGTCGCCGGAGACGGCGCTCGAGGGCATCAAGTGGGCGGTGCGGGATTACGTCGAAGAGGGCGTCACGACCGCCTCGGTGACGAGCGGCTCCCGGCAGGCGCTCATCGATCTGCAGGCAGCGGATCGGGCGGGCATCCTCGATCTGCGGGTCAATCTGTACCCCAACAAGTCCGAACCCGGCCAGCCGTCTGCCGTCGAGGCCGGCGGCATCGTCACGGGATTCGGCACGCGGAAGATCAAGATCCAGGGGATCAAGATCGTCCAGGACGGCTCGATCCAGGGATACACGGGGTACTTGACCCAGCCGTACCACGTGCCCTTCAAGGGCGATCGCACCTACCGGGGGTACCCGCGACGGTCGCGCGAGGCGCTGACCGCGATGGTCAAGGAGGTGCATCGCGCCGGCTACCAGATCGCGATCCACGGCAACGGCGACGCCGCCATCGACGACATTCTGCACGCCTACGGCGAGGCGCTGCGCGAACTGCCCCGCGCCGATCATCGCCACCGCATCGAGCATGCGCAGATGGCGAGAGACGATCAGATCGATCGGATGAAGGCGCTCGGGGTGACGCCGTCGTTCTTCGTCGGGCACGTGTACTACTGGGGCGATCGTCACCGCGACATTTTCCAGGGCCCCGAGCGCGGCTCGCGGATCAGCCCGCTGGCCTCGGCGGTCGAGCGTGGCGTGCCGTTCACGATCCACGACGACACGCCCGTGACGCCCGTCAAGCCGCTGCAGCTGGTGTGGGACGCCGTCAACAGACTGACGACCAGCGGGCAGGTGCTGGGGTCGGCGCAGCGAATCCCGGTCGAGCGGGCGCTGCGGGCCGTGACCCTGGATGCCGCGTGGCAAAACTTCGAGGAAGCGACCAAAGGATCGATCGAGGTCGGCAAAGTGGCGGACTTCGTCGTCCTCGGCGAGAATCCGCTGACGGTCGAGCCGGCGCGGATTCGCGACATCCCGGTGCTCGAGACCATTCTGGGCGGCAAGAGCGTCTACAAGAGGAATTCGGCCTCGGAGTGAGGATGGACATGCGGGGAATGCAGAATCGGATGACGCGCAGGAGCGCGGGCGTGGCCGGCGGGGCCACCCTCGCGACCTGGCTCGGATTCGGCTGGCTCGGCGCCCAGGGGACCGCCCCGGACACGATCTACGTGAACGGCACCATCGTCACGATGGACGCGCAGTCGCGGAGCGTGGCAGCGGTCGCGACCCGCGGGGATCGCATCGTGGCGGTCGGGACCGACGTGGCGATCCGGCGGCTGGCGGACGATCGCACGCGCGTCGTCGACCTCCAGCAGCGCACGATGCTGCCAGGATTCATCGACGCGCACAGCCACTTCCCCGGCTCGGGCACGGCCGCGCTGTTCACCGTGAACCTGAGTAGTCCACCCCTCGGTCCAATCAACAGCGTCGAGAACATGGTGGCGGCGCTCAGGCAGAAGGCGCGGACGCTGCCCGCAGGACAGTGGATTCGCGGCGGCGGGTACGATCAGACCCTGCTTCGAGAGGGCCGTCACCCGACACGGCAGGAGTTGGACCGCGCCTCGACGGACCATCCGATTCTCATCACGCACGCGTCGGGCCACCTCAGCGTCGCCAACAGCCGCGCCCTCCAACTGGCGGGCCTCACGAAGGACACGCCGCAGCCCCAGGGCGGCGTGATCCAGAAGGACCCGAAGACGGGGGAGCTGACCGGGCTGCTCGAAGAAGTGGGCGGCATGGTCGGCCGGCTGATCCCGCCGCAGACACCCGCCGAGATCCAGCAGGCGATCGACTGGTCGGTGCGCGACTACGCATCGAACGGGGTCACGACGGCGACGCTGGCCGGCGGCGGCATCAGCACCGCATTGCGGCAGGCCGGCAAAGAAGGCCGCCTGCCGTTCCGGATTGTCGCGATGATCCCGGGTGCCGCGCGGCCCGATGGCGGAGCGGCGCCCACCATCGTCCCCGCGGCCCGGCTCGGCGACGAGATGCTCAAGTCGGGTCTCACCGTCAAGCTGATGCAGGATGGCTCGATCCAGGGCTTCACCGGCTACCTGTCCAAGCCGTATCACACGCCGTACAACGACGACCCGCAGTATCGCGGGTATCCGCGGGAGCCGCGGGCCGCGCTCGTCGAGCGCGTCAAGGCCTACCACCGCGCGGGCTATCAGATCGCCACCCATGCCAATGGCGACGCGGCGATTGACGATGTGTTGTTCGCCTATCGCGAGGCGCTGGCGGAACGGCCGAGGCCCGATCATCGCTTTCGCGTGGAGCACGCGCAGATGACGCGCGACGATCAGCTCGATACGATGAAGGCACTCGGCGTCTCTCCGTCCTTCTTCGTCTCGCACACGTATTTCTGGGGCGACCAGCATCGCGACATCTTCCAGGGACCGGAGCGCGGCGCACACATCAGCCCCCTGGCGGCCGCCGTCGCGCGTGGCATCCGCTTCTCGATTCACCTCGACAGCAACGTCACGCCAATGCGGCCGCTGCAAGCCGTCTGGTCGGCCGTGAACCGCCTGACACGCACCGACAGGGTACTGGGGCCCGACCAGCGGATTCCGCCCCTGCAGGCGTTAGGAGCGGTGACGATCGACGCCGCCTGGCAGGCGCACGACGACACCATCAAGGGATCGATCGAAACCGGCAAGCTGGCGGACTTCGTCATCCTCGCCGAGAATCCCCTCGTGGGCGATCCCCGGCGGATCAAGGACATCCACGTGATGGAGACGATTGTCGGCGGCCGGAGCATCTACCGGCGAGAGTCAGGGAGGACGGACCGATGAGCGGGAAACAGAAGATGACACCCAGCGAGGCGCTGGTCGAAACGCTGGCTGCGCACGGGGTCACGGACGTATTCGGCATCGTGGGCTCGGCGTACATGGATGCCCTCGACCTGTTTCCCCTCGCGGGAATCCGGTTCATCCCGACCGTGCACGAACAGGGCGCTGCGCACATGGCCGACGGCTACTACCGGGCCAGCGGCAAGCACGGCGTGTGTGTCGGACAGAACGGACCGGGGGTCACGAATTTCGTGACCGCGATCGCCGCGGCGTACTGGGCGCACAGCGCCGTCCTCGCGATTACGCCGGAAACCGGGTCTCTGTCAGTGGGCCTCGGCGGCTTTCAGGAAACCGATCAGCTGCCCATCTTCTCCAAGATCACGAAGTACCAGGCGCACGTGAACAACCCGGCGCGCATGGCCGAACTGACGGCGCGTGCGCTCGACCGGGCGATTCTCGAGATGGGACCGACGCAGCTCAACATCCCGCGCGACTACTTCTACGGGGAGCTCGAGTGCGAAATCCCGGCCCCGATTCGCATCGATCGGGGCCCCGGCGGAGCGGCCAGCCTGGATGCGGCGGCGGATCTGCTGGCGGCGGCGAAGTTTCCCGTGATCATCGCGGGCGGTGGCGTCGTCGCGTCGGGCGGCGTGAATGAGTGCCTGACGCTCGCCGAAGCGCTCGACGCCCCGGTCTGCAACTCCTACCTCCACAACGACTCGTTCCCCGCAGACCATCGTCTGTGGTGCGGCCCGCTTGGCTACCACGGATCCAAGGCGGCGATGAAGGTCATCACGCGCGCGGATGTAGTGCTGGCCCTCGGCTCTCGGCTGGGGCCGTTCGGCGTGCTGCCGCAGTACGGGTTCGACTATTGGCCCGCCAGCGCCAGGCTGATCCAGGTGGATGCCGACGCCCGGATGCTGGGCCTCGTCAAGAAGACGTCGGTGGCGGTCAACGGTGACGCTCGGCAGGCCGCGCAGGCGATTGCCGCGCGTCTGCAGGGCCGCAGCCTGGCGTGCCACGCCAACCGCGGAGACCGCCTCGCGATCGTCAGCGCCGAGAAAGCCGCGTGGATGGAGGAGCTCGCGACGTGGGATCACGAGAAGGACGCGTGGAGCCTGGAAGTCGCGAAGGGGTCCACCTACATGCATCCGCGACAGATGCTGCGCGAGCTGGCCAAGGCCATGCCGGACGACGTGATGGTGTCGACCGACATCGGCAACATCTGCCAGGTGGCCAACAGCTACCTGAGGTTCACCCGGCCCAGGAGCATGTTCGGCGCGATGATGTTCGGCAATTGCGGCTATGCGTTCCCGACCATGATCGGGTGCAAGGCCGGCGCCCCTGGACGCACGGCTGTCGCCTACGTCGGCGACGGGGCCTGGGCGATGAGTTTCGGAGAGATCCTCACGTGCGTGCGAGAGCAGCTGCCGGTCACAGCGGTCGTGTTCAACAATCAGCAGTGGGGCGCGGAGAAGAAGAACCACGTCGATTTCTACGCCAATCGGTTCCTCGGCGTCGAGCTGGAGAACCCCAGCTTCGCCGCCGTTGCCAAGGCGATGGGCGCCGAGGGCATCGTCGTCGATGCGGTCTCGCACGTCGGCGAGGCCTTCCGCGCGGCGTGCGACGCGCAGCGGCACGGGAAGACGACGATCGTCGAGATGATGTGCACACGCGAGTTGGGCGACCCCTTCCGGCGCGACGCGCTGAAGAAGCCGCGCCGGCTCCTGTCCAAGTACGCGAGCCTGAACGCCCCGGAGTTCGCGCAGGTCTGAGGCTGGCCGGAGGGGACGGCCGTGAAGCGGCCGCCCCGCAGCGGCACGCCGGAGCGTCGGCATGAGCGAGCGCGCACAACTGCAGCGGCACCTCAACCCGTGGCACATCGGGGCCCTCGCTCTCGGCTGCATCATCGGGTTCGGCTGCTTCGTCCTGCCTGCGGACTTGCTGCTCAAAGCCGGACCGTGGGGCGCATCCATCGGGATCATGCTGGGCGCGGCGCTGATGGTGGCCATCGCGTGGAGCTACGGCGTGATGGTCCGCCGCTTTCCCGTCGCAGGAGGCGAGTTCTGCTTTGCCTACTACGCGGCCGGACGGCACCACGCGTACCTGTGCGGCTGGTTCCTGGCACTCGGCTACCTGTCGATCGTGCCGCTCAACGCGACTGCGCTGGCGGTGCTCGGCAAGTTCCTGGTGCCGGACATCTTCACGCAGGGCCTCCTGTACCATGTGGCCGGCTTCGACGTCGGCGCCGGCGAAGTGCTGCTGGCGTCTGGTGCCGTGGTGCTGTTCGGGGTGTTCAACTATCGGGGTGCCCGGATGGTGGGGGCGACCCAGCTGGCGATGGCCGCCATCCTGGTCGGCGCCGTGGCGCTAGTGGGCGCCGGCAGCGCGCTGACATCAACCGGATCGCTCTCGCACCTCGAGCCCGCGTTCAGCCCGGAGCGCTCGCCGCTGGCCGGCGTGCTGGCGATCCTCGCCATCGCGCCATGGCTCTACGTCGGCTTCGACACGTTGCCCCAGGCCGCCGAGGAGTTCAACTTCCCGCCGGAGAAGAGCTTCGCCCTGATGGTCGGCGCCATCCTGGCGGGCGGGGCGCTCTACCTCGTCGTGCTGCTGTCAACCGCCTTCACCATGCCCTGGCAGGAGCTTGTGGCCGCGAAGCACGTGTGGCCGACCGGATTCGTCACCCAACAGTCGCTGGGGGCGGCGGGGCTGATGGCGCTCACGGCCGCCGTGTGCATGGGGATCTTCACGGGCATCAACGGCTTCTTCATGGCATCGAGCCGGCTGCTCTTCAGCATGAGCCGTGCCCGCATCCTGCCCGACTGGATGGGGCGGCTCCATCCGCGGTACGGGACGCCGTCGAACGCGATTCTCTTCGTGGGCGGTGTGTCGCTCGTCGCGCCCTGGTTCGGACGACAAGTGATCACCTGGGTGGTCGACATGGCGGCGGTCGGCACGGCCATCGGCTACTTCTACACATGCGTTGCAGCGGCGCTCCTGCTGCGGCGTCAGCGGGCGTCCGTGGCGCGCCAGTGCCTGGCCGTCACCGGCGCCTTCGTCTCGGTGGGCTTTCTCGTCCTGTTGTGCGTGCCGGGCATGCCGGGCTTCATGGCGTGGCCGTCGTGGGTGGCGCTCTTCTGCTGGGTGGCCCTCGGCGCTACGTTCTACGCCTCGCGCGCGGCCGCTCTCGGTCCGCTCTCCAAACAGGAACGCGATCGACTCATTCTCGGGGAGGCGCTGGACGCGCCGCCGACAGCCGGGCCGCGGTGACGACACCCCCAGGGCACGAGCGATCGCGGCCCGATGCAGAGATGCGCGGCGTCGTGGACCGTCTGCGGCGCGCCGCGGCTGCCACGGCGGCGCGAGTCGTGTTTCCCGAGAGTGACGACCCGCGCATCGTCACGGCCGCCCAGACGCTCGCGCGCGAAGGCATCGTCCGGCCGGTGCTGGTGGGGGACCCGGCCGTGACCGGCAAGGCGGCGCGCGCTGCGGGAGTCGCGCTGGACCCGCGCGTCGAACTGCTCGATCCCCGCTGCCACCCCGGGCGTCCGGCCCTCGTCGATCTGCTGCACGAGCGGCGGCGCGCGAGAGGCGTCACTGGCGGCGCGGCCGAGCAGGATGTGGACGTCCCGATCACCTGTGCGGCGGCGCTCGTGCGGTCGGGCCAGGCCGACGCGTGCATTGCCGGCGCCGGCCACGCCACGAAGCAGGTCTTGCGATCGGCCCTGGACGTCGTCGGGCTCGCCGACGGCGTGCGCCTCCTGAGCAGCGCGTTCCTGATGGTGCTGCCCGGGGGGCGGACCGTGACGTTCGGCGACTGCGCCGTCGTGCCCGATCCGGACGCGGAGCAACTCGCGGACATCGCCGTGCGGGCGGCGCACACGCATCGCCAGCTTACCGGCGAGGTGCCGCGTGTGGCGCTGTTGTCGTTCAGCACGAAGGGCAGCGCCGATCATCCCAGCGTGGACAAGGTGCGTCTCGCCACGAGCGTGGCCGCGGCGCTCGCGCCAGACGTCGCGGTCGACGGCGAGCTGCAGTTCGATGCGGCCTGGGTGACTGACATCGCCGCACGCAAAGCCCCCGGCTCGGTGGTGGCCGGGCAGGCCAACGTGTTCGTGTTCCCGAACCTCGATGCCGCGAACATCGCCTACAAGATCGCCGAACGGCTCGGCGGCGCCGAGGCCATCGGCCCGATCCTCCAGGGACTGGCGCGACCGATGCACGACCTCTCGCGCGCTTGCAAGGTCGACGACATCGTGACGCTGGCGGCGGTGGCGGCCCTGCAAGCGTCGGCCGTCCCGCACGCGCGCCCTGCAGCCGGATCCGCCCGCCGCGAGTAGCGCGGGCTCATCTGCAGAGCCGTCCTCCAAACTGTCTCCACGCTCAGACACGCCGAGCGTCTTCGAACGGCAACGGAAGTGACTGACTCGCTTCGAATCGAAAAGCTATTGAGAAGCGGAGATTGAGTGCTGCCCGGAGTGGGTCGTATCGGACGTCTCGGCTTCACCAATTTCAGGGAAATCGTTTCGAGTAAACACCGCTTGATAGTTTGGAGCCTTTGCCTTGATTCTGGCGGCTCCGTTGTCCTCAAGACGATCCATGAGGACAATCACACCAACCACATTGCAGCCGATCTCGCGAACTGCATCGATCGCTTCAATAGTTGAACGGCCAGTCGTCACCACGTCATCCACGATCACAACAGGAGTCCCCTGCGGTGGCGCATTCGCAACCCGATCCTTCAAACCGTGGGCCTTTTGCTTATCGCGAACAAGAAATGATTCGACATGAACATCGCGCTCGCGACAGCGCATCATCATCGAAACGACAATCGGATCGGCCCCGACTGTCAGCCCTCCAACGGCACGAACCGGACCGGGAACGTTTTTCAGCTTGTCAAGGAATGCATCCGCCACCAGGGACGCGCCATCAGAACTCAACGTAACCGGCTTGCAGTTGAAGAAGAACTTCGATTTGCTGCCGGTACTGAGAGTGAACCACTCGCCCGGCTTCGCAATGCGAAGCGCCCGAGTGGCTAGCAGGTCACGAAGAGTTTCTTTCATTGATGGCTCAAAGCAAAAACTCTTCATGTTAGATCCTTCCTGCGATTAGCGCCAGGAGACGTGATTATAGCCCGGTTCGACTTGGGGTCAAGAAAATCCCGGACCCAACAGGCAACGCCGCGGTCGCGAAAGTGCCGGCGCTGGTGAAGGAGATGGTCGGGAGTGGCGCGATCGTCCCGACCATCAAACCTGTGCCGAAGGGTTAGTAGGTGCGGACCTTCTTGCCGGCGGCCGAAGTATGCGGACAACGGCCGCGCCAGGACGCAAGCAGAGCCGGATGCCTCTTTCGCCGAATACCGCCGCCGCATGGGGTGGAGAGGCGCGATCGACCTGATGCGCGACCAGATTGAGGCGCGGTCGAAGAACCTGCTGCGCTCCTGCGTGTCGCGCGAGTCAGCGGTCTACAAGGCGACCAAACACCGCTACCATCGGCTGCGCCGCCTCTGACGGCGCTGTGACTACGGCGTCAGGGTGGTGCGCACCGTCATGCGGTTCTCGGTGGCCCGGCTGAAGAACGCCGGGAACTCCTCTCGCATGCGTGCCAGCGAGCGCAGATCGCGCAGCCGCAGCTGCTCGATGTTGGACGGGCGGCTGATGTAGATGTAGGCCTGGCGAATCTGCCGCGGCGCATCAGCCGCCGCGGGCACACGCGGCCCCATGGCGTCGATCACATCCTGGATGAGGACCTCACGCCGCGTACCGGTGATGCTGACGCCGGGCTCCGGTCCGTCTTCGCGATTGTGGCTGGAGATCGGTGACTCGATGTAAAACCACGCCGGGACTTCGTCTGGTGTGGCCAGGCCCATGGCGTAGAGGTCGAGCCGGCTGAATTTCTCGGACGCCGACGTGGTCCGGAACTGACCGCCGCCCAGGTCCTGGATCTCGTTGCCTTCCATCACCGAACCGTCGGTGTCGACAAAGAAGCTCCAGTGCGCCAGCTGCCGCCCGAGCAGCGCGTCCGACGCCTGTCGATCGGCGTTGCGGAATCGCAGTCTCGTCAGCCACTTGTGACCGGTTTCGTGCGCCAGCACGCCCAGCGGGCTCGAGCCGCCGAGCGAGCGCGAGGTCGGCGACTCGCCGTACTTCGCCACGCGATCCATGTTCAGCACCCCCTCCAGGGTGCCGCCGCTGCCGAGCTGCGAGGCGAAATCGAACCGCTGCAGCCCAATGCCGGTGATGGTGTTCTTCACCGGCGCGTGAAACGCGAACGCGTCGGTCATCACGCCAATGTCGGTCCAAAACACCAGTTGCTCGAAGTCGTCGGCGTGGGCGGCGTAGAACCGTCTCGCGGCCGCGACCAAGTCCAGCGACGGCGACGAAATGAACTGTTCGCCGAAGGCCGGGCCGGCCGCCGGCGCCGCGGTGGCGGCGCTGAGGTCGGTGGGGTTGAACAGCTCGGTGCGTCCGGGCGACAGCGCGACAATGCCGTCGCGCAGTGTCGCGGTGCCGAAACGAAACTCGATGGCACCGTCCGGAAGCAACGACGCCTGCGTGGTCATCGTCAGGGGCGAATCAAATCCCGGCACGCTGCACCAGGTCACGGTCATCGCCTCCGGCGCGCTGGCCAGGAACACGCCTCCGCCGACGGAGGGATCGAGGTCGGCAAAGAACGGCGCAATGCGGGGCACGCCGGTCGTGAGCCGGGTCACGCTGCGCTCGGTGGACTCGTGGTCCGCCTCTTCGAACGTGATGTTGCCGTCGGAATTCACGAACAGCGCTGTGAAACGGCGGCCGAAAAACGGAAAAGAAAACGGAATCGTGGTCGATGCCGTCGAGGCGTCGTCTCCAAGTTGGAGCGCCTGCCCGAGCGGCGCACGGAATTCGGCTCCGGCCCTCGCAATCGAGTAGCTGTCGCCCGATGGCTCGAAGCGCAATCCCGAGTTCGCGAGATCGAAGCTGTTCGCCTGGATGACGAGATCGCCGTTGCGGTCTTCGAGGATCGCGATCTGGTTGTCGTCGCGATCGGCCATCGCCCGCACGGTGGCGGCCGCACGCCCGGCCCGCCGTGCGTTGGCCGCCGACGACAGATGGAGGAGATCCCGCACGTCGCGCGAGTCATTCCCGAAATGGCCGACTTTCTCCAGTGCCGCCGCCGCTCGGGCGACTCGAATCGGCACGTCGGCCAGCGCCGTCGCACAGGGATTCTCCGCCTGCGTCAGCGCCGGGATGGGCGGCCAGGCGACAATCGTGGCGAGTGCAATAGTGAGAACGGCGAACCGGCGTGGAAGACTCAAGACGGCCCATCTTATCGGCACTTCGTTGCCGCCGCGTGCGTCGCCGGATGCCGTCGGATCGGCGCCCGGGAACCATGTGTAGACGCTCTACGTGTCGACCGTAGACCGTCTAGCAGATGGTTTTCACAGCGCACCCTTGTCACCAGGCTGGCATCGCGAAACGACGGCGCCAGTGTAGAGGCTGTCGGGCAGTCAGGCTGCCCGCCTGCCCGCCCGCCTAGCGGCGGCTCAGATACCGATCAACAGAAGCGGCTGCGCGGCGGCCGTCGTCAATGGCCCACACAATCAAGGATTGGCCTCTCTGCATGTCTCCCGCAGCAAACACCCCAGCAACGCTGCTCATCCATTGATCGTCGCGCCAGACGTGGCCGCGCTCCGTCAGCTTCACATTCAGGTCAGTCAGCAGCGGGCTCTTTTCCGGCCCGGTAAACCCCATGGCGAGCAGCACGAGGTCGGCCCGCATTTCGAACGCTGCGCCATCAGCCAGTCGTTGTCCGTGCAAGGTCCGAACGTGGCCGTCGACTCCCCTGAGTTCGGTGGTCGAGACTTCGTACACGCGAGCGCCGCCCTCTTCGTGGGCCGATGAGGTGCGGAAGACGTGCGGCCATTGCGGCCACGGATTGCCGGACGCCCGCTGCGGCGGCGGCATTGGCATCAGCTCGAGCTGCGACACCGAGAGCGCTCCCTGGCGATGGGCGGTGCCGAGGCAGTCCGCGCCGGTATCGCCGCCGCCGATGATGACCACGTATCTGCCAGCGGCGCTGATCCGGGGCACCTCACCGCCCTCACAGTGGCGATTCTGTTGCGTGAGGTAGTCCAAGGCGAAGTGGACACCGTTGAGATCGCGGCCGGGGACCGCTAGATCGCGCGGCTGTCCCGCGCCGCCGGCGAGCAACACCGCGTCGAACTCGCGCCTCAGATCCTGCGCGCTCACGTCGTTGCCCACGTCGACACGCGTACGGAAGACCACGCCTTCCGCGGTCAGCAGATCGAGGCGGCGATTCAGGACGCGTTTTTCGAGTTTGAATTCGGGGATGCCGTAGCGGAGCAGCCCGCCGATGCGGTCTGACCTCTCGAACACCGTCACGCTGTGACCGGAGCGATTCAGTTGCGCGGCGGCCGCCAGCCCGGCGGGCCCTGAGCCGACGATGGCGACCTTCTTCCAGGTGCGCGTGGGCGGCGGCGCGGGAACAATCCAGCCCTCGTCGAACGCGCGGTCGACAATCGCCAGCTCGATCGACTTGATGGTGACCGCATCCTTGTTGATGCCGAGCACGCACGAGCCTTCGCACGGGGCCGGGCACAGCAGGCCCGTGAACTCCGGGAAATCGTTGGTGATGTGCAGGCGCTCGATCGCCGCCCGCCAGTTGTCGCGATACACCAGGTCGTTCCAGTCGGGGATCAGGTTGCCGAGCGGGCAGCCCTGGTGGCAGAACGGAATGCCGCAATCCATGCAACGCGACGCCTGGCGCGTGAGTTCGTCGGCCGGATATGCGTAGTAGACGTGCCGGAAGTCACCGATCCGCTCTGCGGCCGGGCGCGCCGGCGGCTTGACGCGGTCGTGCTCGATGAAGCCAGTCGCCTTGCCCATTACGAAGGTGCCGCGGAGACACGGAGGCTCGGAACTGTGACACCACCGTCAGGAAACGGGACTCCGTGGCGCCGTGTCTCCGTGGCGACTCTTGCTGTCTTGAAATCACGTGGCATCACGACGACGAACCTGCCCACGGCGCTGTACCAGCCACGCAACACCCGCTCGCCGATGGCGCTGCGGGTGAGCGCCACGTGCTGCTCGATGAGGCTGCGAACATCATGAAGGTCGCTGACGTCTTCAAGCCATTCGAGGTCTACCATGTCGAAGTTGCAGTTGAGTGCGAAGGAGCCGTCGGCATCGAGCACGTAGGCAATGCCGCCGCTCATGCCGGCGGCGAAGTTGCGGCCGGTCCGCCCGAGCACCACCACCCGGCCGCCGGTCATGTACTCGCAACCATGATCGCCGACGCCTTCGACCACCGCGACGGCGCCGCTGTTGCGCACCGCAAAGCGTTCGCCCGCCACGCCGCGGATGAAGGCGGCGCCGCTGGTAGCGCCGTATAGCGCCACGTTGCCGATGATGACGTTGTCTTCGGCCGCGAACGCCGCGTTGCGCGGCGGCGTGACGATCAGACGGCCGCCCGACAGGCCTTTGCCAACGAAGTCGTTGGCCTCGCCTTCGAGCGCGAGCGTGATGCCTCGCGGCATGAAGGCGCCGAAGCTTTGGCCGGCAGATCCGGTGAAGTTCACGCGGATGGTGTCGTCGGGCAGCCCCTCGCCGCCGAAGCGTGTCGTCACTTCGTAGCCGAGCAGCGTGCCCGTGGTGCGGTCGGTGTTGCGGATCGGCAGGGTCATCTCGACCGGGGCGCGATGCTCGAGCGCGGGCCGTGCGCCCTCAATCAGCGTATGGTCGAGCACGTGCGCCAGGCCGGCATCCTGCCGGGATGTGCTCCGCCGCGCCACTTCGTCTGCAGGGTTGGGCACCACCAGAACCGGATTCAGATCGAGGCCGCGCGCCTTCCAATGCTCGGTCGCCGGCTCGAAGTCCAGGCACTCGACCCGTCCGACCATGTCGTTGAGCGTCCGGAATCCGAGCGCCGCCATCTGTTCGCGCACCTCCTCGGCGACGAAGCGGAAGAAGTTCTCCACGAATTCGGGCTGACCGCTGAACGTCTTGCGAAGCTCGGGATCCTGCGTGGCAATGCCGACCGGGCAGGTATTGAGGTGGCAGACGCGCATCATCACGCAGCCCATCACGACCAGCGGCGCGGTGGCAAAGCCGAATTCTTCGGCGCCGAGCAGGGCCGCGACGACGACATCGCGACCGGTCTTCATTTGTCCATCGACCTGCACCACGATGCGGTCGCGGAGCTTGTTCCTCAGCAGGACCTGCTGGGTGTCGGCCAGCCCCAGCTCCCACGGCACGCCGGCGTGCTTCAGGCTGGTGAGCGGCGAGGCGCCGGTGCCGCCGTCATGACCTGAGATCAGCACCACGTCGGCGTGCGCCTTGGCCACGCCGGCTGCGACGGTGCCAACGCCGGACTCGGCGACCAGCTTCACGTGCACGCGCGCCTTCGGGTTGGCATTCTTGAGATCGAAGACTAATTGTGCGAGATCCTCGATGGAGTAGATGTCGTGATGCGGCGGCGGCGAAATCAATCCAACACCAGGTGTTGAGTGACGCACCCGCGCGATCCAGGGATAGACCTTGTGGCCCGGCAACTGTCCGCCCTCGCCGGGCTTGGCGCCTTGCGCCATCTTGATCTGCAGATCGTCGGCATTGACGAGATACTCGCTGGTCACGCCAAAGCGTCCGGAGGCCACCTGCTTGATGGCGCTGCGGCGGGAGTCGCCGTTGGCGTCGGTCACGTAGCGCGCGGCATCCTCGCCGCCTTCGCCGGTGTTCGACTTCGCGCCCATGCGATTCATGGCGATGGCCAGCGTCTCGTGAGCCTCCTGGCTGATGGATCCGTATGACATCGCGCCGGTCGAGAAGCGCTTCAAAATCTGCTCGACGGGTTCGACCTCGTCCAGCGCGACGGGCGCCCGCAGCGGCTTGAAGCCAAACAGTCCCCGCAGGGTGGCGCGGGCCTTGCTCTGGTCGTCCACCAGCCGGGTGTATTCCTTGAAGATCGAGTACTGGCCCGAACGGGTCGCGTGCTGCAGTTTGAAGACGGTGTCCGGGTTGAACAGGCGGACCTCGCCGTCACGCCGCCATTGATACTCGCCGCCGAGGTGGAGGTCGGTCGAGGCCGGCGCGCCGTAGGCGTGGGCATGCCGGCGCCCGACCTCTTCCGAGATCTCGCGGATGCCGATGCCGCCGATCGTCGATGCGGTGGACGTGAAATACTGGTCGACGAACGCCCGATCGAGGCCGACCGCCTCGAAGATCTGCGCGCCGCAGTAGCTTTGCAGCGTCGAGATCCCCATCTTCGACATCACCTTCAGCACGCCCTTGTTGAGCGCCTTGATGTAGTGTCTGACCGCGTCGTTGTACGAGAGGTTGGGCTCGGCGGAACCGGCGCGCGACCGGTGCGCGGTGGGGTGAAGCAGGCCCTGGCGAATCATGTCGTCGAGCGACTCGAAGGCGAGATACGGATTCACCGAGCCGGCGCCGTATCCCAGCAGCAGCGCGATGTGATGCACCTCGCGGGCCTCGCCGGTTTCGACCAGCAGCCCGCACTTGTGGCGGGTGCCTTCCCGCACGAGATGGTGGTGCACGCCGGCGACGGCGAGCAGGCTCGGAATCGGCGCGTGATACGCGTCGACACCGCGGTCCGACAGAATCAGGATGCCGACGCCCGCGTCGACCGCGACACTGGCCTTGCGGCACAACTCGGTCATTGCCCGCTCCAGGCCGGCGCCGTCTTCGCGCGGGTCGTAGAGCAGCGGCAGCGTCGTCGATCGGAACGTCGAACCCGTCGGCAGGTGCCGCAACTTGGCGACCTGGTCGTTGTGCAGCACCGGAAAGTCGACCCTGATCTGGCGGCACGCCTCCGGTCCCGGCTCGAGCAGGTTGGCTTCAGCGCCGATCGTCACGCCCATCGACGTCACCAGCTCTTCGCGAATCGCATCGAGCGGCGGATTGGTGACCTGCGCGAACAACTGCTTGAAGTAGTCGTAGAGCAGCCGCGGCCGGTGTGAGAGGACGGCGAGCGCCGTATCCGTGCCCATCGAGCCGATCGGCTCTTCGCCGTTCAGCGCCATCGGCGTGAGCAGCAGCCGCAGATCCTCCTGCGTGTAGCCGAACGCCTGTTGCCGCCTCAACACCGTCAGGTGATCGGGCCGCTCCGCGTAGGCACTCGGCAGCTTCTCAATATCGACCAGGTGCTCTCGCAGCCAGTCGCCGTACGGCTGTTCGGCCGCCAGCGTCTGCTTGATCTCGGCGTCGCCAATCAGCCGGCCCTCTTCGGTATCGATCAGCAGCATCTTGCCAGGGCGGAGGCGATCCTTGCGGACGATGCGATCGGCGGGGATGTTGAGGACGCCGACCTCGGAGGCCATGATCACCAGGCCGTCGGCCGTGACGCAGTAGCGCGACGGCCGCAAGCCGTTGCGATCGAGGACCGCGCCAATCAACCGGCCGTCGGTAAACGTCATCGCGGCCGGTCCGTCCCACGGCTCCATGATCGACGAGTGGTACTCGTAGAACGCGCGCACCGCCGGATCCATTGCCGGGTTGCCGGCCCACGGCTCGGGAATCATCATCAGCACCGCGTGCGGCAGCGAGCGGCCGGCCATGACCAGGAACTCGAGCACGTTGTCGAACGCGGCGGTATCACTGCCGCCTTCGGTGATCACCGGCAGCACCTTCACGAGGTCTTCGCCGAACACCCGGGACCGCAGCAGCCCCTCGCGGGCCTTCATCCAGTTGATGTTGCCGCGCAGCGTGTTGATCTCGCCGTTGTGCGCGACGTACCGGTACGGGTGCGCGAGGGGCCACGACGGGAAGGTGTTCGTGGAGAAGCGCTGATGCACGAGGGCGAGCGCAGACTCGAACGCCGGATTCGTGAGATCGGGAAACACGCCCTCGATCTGCGACGCGGTCAGCATGCCTTTGTAGATCAGCGTGCGCGCCGACAGGCTGCAGATATAGAGGTCGCGGGCGTCGCGCTCGATGCGCCGGCGCGCGACGTAGAGCTTGCGCTCGAAGGCACCGGGATCAGGGATCGGGGATCGGGGATCAGGCCCGACGAAGAGCTGCTCGAAAACCGGTGCCGCCGCCGCCGCGCTCTTGCCGGCCCTGGTGAGGTTGACCGGAACGTCACGCCAGCCGAGGAGCGCCAAACCCTCTTCACTGAGGATGCGAGAAACAAATGCTTTGCATGTTTCTCGCGCATCCTCGTCATGTGGAAGAAACCCCAGGCCGGCGCCGTAGCGACCCGCGTCCGGCAGCGCGAACGGCACAGCGCCGCGCAGGAAGCGGTCCGGCATCTGCACCAGCATGCCGGCGCCGTCACCGGTATCAGGGTCGGAGCCACTGGCTCCTCGATGCTCGAGATTGACGAGCAGATCGAGGGCAGACCGGACGATTGCTGGTCCGCGTTTGCCGGTCAGGCTCGCCACGAATCCGACGCCACACACGCGCCTATTAGAGGGCGTGTCGTGTCATAACTGAAGCGCAAACTAACTATAGAATCAATCTAATATCAACATGTTAATGGGGGCGCTGGAATTCGCCCAGCGGATGGCGTCGAGGCGTTGCGATCAGGCTGACTGGACGGGCGTCACCGCGTCCTGATCCTCTTCACCCGTACGGATCCGGACGATCTTCTCGATCGGCAGCACCATGATCTTGCCGTCGCCGACCTCACCGGTGCGCGCGCCGGCCAGGATCGCGTCGATGGTCGGCTGGACGAAATGATTCGACACGCCGATCTCGAGCCGCACCTTCTCGGCCAGCGCCATCTTCACGCTGGTGCCGCGATAGTTCTCGACGTGCTCCATTTCGCCGCCGTGGCCCTGCACGCGGCTGATGGTCAGGCCGCGGACCTCGGCGTGGAACAACTGCTCGAGCACGTCGCTCAGTTGTTCGGGCCGGACGATGGCGACAATCAGTTTCATAGGCCGCCTGCCCCGAGCGACGTCGACGGGTCTTCGCCGGGAACCGCCACCACGCCGGCGGCACCTGGCGCGACCGCCGCTGCCCGCGGCTTCACCAGGATGGCGCCATCGCCATGCGTATAGGCTTCTTCGCCGTGATCGCTGACGTCGAGTCCCAGCTTCTCGTCGCGGCTGTCGATGCGCAGCGGCATCACCAGCGCCAGCGCCTTGAGAATCACCAACGTCGCCGCGCCGCTGTACAGCAGCACGATGACCACGCTGACCAGCTGTGTGAGCAGCTGTGCCGGATGGCCGGCAAGCAGTCCGGACGGCCCGCCGCTCCACGCCGCGTCCGCGAATACGCCGGTGAGAATGGCGCCGGTGGCGCCGCCCAGGCCATGGGCGGCGACCACGTCCAGCGAATCATCGAGCTTGGTCTTGGCGCGGTAGATCAACGCGAAGTAGCTTGGCATGGCGCCCATCGCTCCCATGACAATCGCCGAGAGCGGGCTGATGTAGCCGGCCGCGGGCGTCACCACCACCAGGCCGACCACGATCGCGGTGGCGGCGCCAACCGCGGTGACGGTCCCGCCGCGCAGCAGATCGATCAAGGTCCATGACGCGAGCGCGGCTGCCGGCGCGAGCAGTGTATTCGCGAACGCCAGCGAGGCGGTGGTGCCTGCCGACAGCGCGCTGCCGGCGTTGAAGCCGAACCAGCCAAACCACAACAAGCCCGCGCCCAGCATGGTGAACGGCACGTTGTGCGGAAGAATCGCGTGCCGTCCGTAGTCCTTGCGCGGACCGACCACCAGGGCGGCCACCAGCGCTGCCGACGCGGCGTTGACGTGCACGACGGCGCCGCCGGCGAAGTCGAGCGCGCCCATCGAGGCAAGAAAGCCGCCGCCCCACACCCAGTGCGCCACCGGCGCATAGACGAGCAGCACCCACGCGGTGATGAAGGCCAGGTAGGCATTGAAGCGCATCCGCTCGACCACCGCGCCCGAGATCAGCGCCGGCGTGATGATCGCAAACGTGCCCTGGAAGGCCATGAACAACAGATGAGGAATCGCGCCCTGCGCCTCGACACCAACCCCGCGCAGTCCGGCGAAGCTCAGCGAGCCGATGACCGGGCTGCCCGGCGCGAACGCCAGTGAATATCCCAGCAGCGCCCAGATCACCGCGACCGGCCCCAGCGCCACGAAGCTCATCATCATGGTGTTGAGCGCGTTCTTCGATCGCACCAGTCCGCCGTAGAAGAACGCCAGCGCCGGCGTCATCAGCAAGACCAGCGCCGTAGACAGCAGCATCCAGCCGGTGTCGGCGTTATTCATGCGCGTATTGAATCGTCACGCCGCCATCCATGTCCAATATGAAAAAGCTGTCGATGCGGTCAAGGAATCGCATCGAACCCGCGACCGCGCCGGGGCTAGGACTGACGCAACAGGTCGGCGGCCTTCTCGCCAATCATCACGCACGCGGCATTGGTGGGCGCGTTGACCACCTCGGGCATGATCGACGCGTCGGCAATGCGAAGACCGCTCACGCCCCGCACCCGCAGCAACGGATCGACGACGGCGCCGGCATCGCCGGACGGTCCCATCTTGCAGGTGCCGCCGCCGTGGTAAATCGTGTCGCTGTCGCGGCGCGCAAACGCGGCGAGGTCCGCATCACTCTTCGCGGCCGGTCCAGGCAGTAGCTCTTCGCCCTTCAGGTCGGTGTAGGCGTCGGCCTCGCCGAACCAGCGAGCCAGCTTGACGCCCTGCACCAGCGCCTTGACGTCCGCTTCTTCCTGCAGGTAGTTGGCGCGGATGATGGGCGCCGCCGAGGGATCGGCCGAGCGCAGGGAGATTTGACCGCGCGATCGCGGGAACACGAGCGACACAGTAATGGTGATGAAACGATCTGGTGTCTCGACGCCGCGGCCGACATAGAACTGCAGATCGGGCGGATCGGCCCAGTTGGACGGATCCGAACGCGTGAACATGCCGGCGGTGACCGTGGACCCGGGTAGCTCGGTCTTGCCCTGCCAGCGAATCGACAGCTTCAGGTGATCCTGGAAGTTTCTGCCGACGCCCGGCACATCGGCGATCACCGGCAGACCGAGCGACTTCAAGTGGCCGGCCGGCCCGATCCCCGACAGCATCAGCAGCTTCGGCGTGTCGATGACGCCGCCGCACAGCACGATCTCCCGCGCCGCGCGAACCCGCTCGGGCTTGCCGTCGCGGACGTACTCAATCGTGGTGACGCGGCCGTTCTCGGCCACCAGCTTCGTCGCATGACACTGCGAGCGGACTTCGAGGTTGGGCCGCGACAGCGAGGGCGTCAGGAACGCGTCGGCTACGCTGTGACGCCTCCCGTCGAGAATACTCTTCTGGTAGAAGCCGGCGACGTTGACCGGCGCCGGCAGGTTGAAGTCGAAGCGCGCGTCGGTCTTGTACTGCTGCTGCGCGATGGCGGCGAGAAACGCCCGGTGGCCGGCATGCGGATCGGTGCACATCGACACCGCGAGCGGGCCGTCGACGCCTCGGTAGTGCGTCGGGCCCATCTCGTTGTTCTCGCTCTTCTTGAAATACGGCACCAGCGCCTCGAAGCCCCATCCGGGGTTGCCGGCGCGCTCCCACCGGTCGTAGCAGAACTGGTGGCCGCGAATGAACGTCATCGCATTGATGGCGCTCGAGCCGCCGATGGCCTTGCCGCGCGGGAAGGCAATGCGGCGATTCTGCAGCCCCGGCTCCGGCTCGGTCGCAAAGCCCCAGTCGAACGTCGAGCCGATCAGCGACACCCATTTGCCCGGCGTCGTAATGGCCGGGTCCCCGTTCACCGGCCCGCCGGCTTCAAGCAGCAGCACCCGCACGGCCTGGTCTTCGGACAACCGGCTGGCGAGCACGCACCCGGCCGACCCGGCGCCGACGATGACATAGTCGAACTGTCCGTTGGGGCCTTGGGACGTGCGGCGTGCGGACAGCAACGGCCCAAGCACCGGTGTTGCCGCAACCGTCTTGATGAACTCACGACGCTTCATAAGAACGCCGCCAGGCGGTCAAGGCGCCGCAGCACGGTGTCTCTGCCCAGCACGATCAGCATTTCGAACAAGCCTGGACTCACCATCCGACCCGTCATGGCGATTCGTGTACCGTGGATCAACAGGCCGGCCTTGATCGTCCTCGCATCGGCCAGCTCGCGGAGCGCGCGCTCAAGCGCCGCCTCAGACCACTCGACCTGCTCGTAGCTGCCGCGCAACGCACGCAGGTGGTCGGCGCAGCCGGGCAGCGACAGCTGCTTCTTGATTGCGTCGGCATCGTAGGCCGCCGGGTCCTCGAAGAACGGCCGCAGCTGATCCGGCAAGTCGGTCAGCTTCTTGCACCGCGGTCGAAGCAGCGCGAGCATCGACGCCGATCGGGTGTCGGTCCCGAGGCCCCACGCATCGAGCCTGGCGCCCCTCAGGCGAGCGACGATCTCGTCATCCGAGAGCCGCACCAGGTGCTGGTGGTTGAACCAGTCCAGCTTCTCGACGTTGAACACTGCGTTGCCGCCGCTGATGCCGTCCAGATTGAATTGCTGGATCAGTTCGTCACGCGTGAACAGCTCGTCGTTGCTGCCGGTGCCCCATCCGAGCAGCGCCAGGAAGTTGAACATCGCCTCGGGGATGTAGCCCTGCTTCTCGTACTCCATCACCGACGTGGCGCCGTGACGCTTGCTCAGCCGCTGCTTGTCCGGGCCCATGATCAGCGGCACGTGCGCAAACGACGGCGGCGTCTTGCCGAACGCGTGGTAGAGCAGCACCTGCTTCGGCGTATTCGAGATGTGATCGTCGCCGCGCACCACGTGTGTGATCGCCATGTCGATGTCGTCCACCACCACCGACAGGTGATAGGTCGGGTGCGTGTCGGACCGGAGGATCACGAAGCTTTCGATGTGCTCGTTGTCGAACTCGATCGGCCCGTGCACGCGGTCGGTGAACGCGGTCTTGCCCGGCGGCACCTTGAAGCGAATGGCGCCGCCATCCTCGAACGCCTGGCCGCTGTCGAGCAGTGCTCGGGCGGCGGCGCGGTACCGCTCGAGCCGCTCCGACTGGAAATACGGGGCGTGGGGACCGCCGATCTCCGGCCCTTCATCCCAGTCGATGCCGAGCCAGCGCAGGCCGTCCAGGATGCCGGTGACCATTTCCGCCTGCGAGCGCGCGACGTCGGTGTCTTCAATCCGCAGAATGAAGGCGCCGCCGTGCCGCCGCGCGTACAGCCAGTTGAACAGGGCGGTCCGGGCGCCGCCGACGTGCAGGTAGCCCGTCGGTGAAGGGGCGAAGCGCAGGCGTGGCGTCACAGAGGCTCGATCTTACCCTTCGACACGCTCAGGGTCACCCCGAGCGGAGTCGAGGGGTACGGCTATCCTCTGGCCGTGCCGACCCTGCTGCGCTGTGATCGTGCGGATTGCCACGGGCGTCGCCTCCGATCGCTCGGCTACAGGACAGTCGGAGTGGGACGGGCAACCGCCGACGCCGGAACGAACCTCGGCGCGATTGCGGCGGCTGCTGGCGCATCTCGGTGTCAGTCCGTGGTGGTCGTCGGCCATTCGTGGGGCGGCGGGCTGGCCTGCCAGTTCCCGGCCACGCATCCTGGCGACGTGGCGGCGGTCGTCTGTCTCGATCCCACCGACACCACGGCGAGTCGAGGCGACATGGTGGCATTGTTCGAATCGATTGATTCCAACGCCGCCGGCTGGGATGTGTTCCTGCAGATGCAGCAGAAGTGTCTGCCTCCCTCGGGACCGATTCGCGCCGAGGCGTTGATCATCATCGAGGCGGCGGATGCCGATGTCGCGCCGCGCACCGCGGCGGTTGGTGCGAGGGTGCGCTCGAGTGTGATTCTCGCGGGGTCGGTGGCTGCCCCGCCGCAGGGCTCGCTGCCGTTTGATACGAAGGCGTTCGCCGCCGCCTTCTACCCATTCCGTGCCGCGCGTCTCAAGGACTGGGCTACCCAATGGCGGCACGTTCGAGACTGCGGCGAAGGCCGGGCATTTCGTGCACGTCGACGAGCCCGATCGGGTCGTCGATGCCATTCCCCGTTTCCTGCCGGCTCGCTAGCCTGGACGGCGAAAGTGTTACCGATGTGACCGGAATGGACCTGGCGGTGAGGGAGGGATTCGAACCCTCGGTAGAACTTTAAAGGTCCTACAACGGTTTAGCAAACCGCCGCCTTCAGCCTCTCGGCCACCTCACCGTGGAACTCTAAGTATACGCGGCGTAGGTGCAGCGGAACCAGCAAGGCGCCAAATGGCGCGGTAAGGCCGGTTCGCCTCCAGGTCCTTGCTTGACAGTCAAATGTTCAGCCGACGATCCTTGAGACGTGGCCTCCGCCTAGCGGCAGTACCGTCCGCCCTCGCGCTTGCCGCCCTTGGCGGACTTCCATTCGCCGCGCTCGACGGACTCCAGCAACTCCTTCTCGTCAGCGTCAGGTTTCATCTGCGGACTCCTCGCCCACGTACTGCTTCGTCGCCTCAATGGGCACACATTGGCGTCGGTCCAGTGTGCCAAACTTGGTCCGAAAGTCCATCAATCGGCTACTCACGCCCGCGGGCGTTCGAACGCCTGCCGGCTGACGGCGTGCCGGAAGGCAAAGAGCCGCTTCAGTTTTCGTTGGACGAAGAACCGGCCCACCAGCCATCCGATTGCGCCGAACGGCAGCTCGTACTCGATGGCGTCTTCCAGCACCGAGGAGTCGGGTCCCTGGGGAATCATCCGGTGCACGTGCTTCCAGTATCGAAATGGTCCCGCGACCTGCACGTCCGTGAACGAGCGGCCGTGCCGGTAATCCCGATGCTCCAGATCCCACCGCAGCGAGAAGGGGGCCGGGCCGACGCGCAGCCAGACCTGCGCACCGTCACGAATCCCGCCCACGTGCCGCACCACCCGCACGCGCTCCCACGGGGGCGTCAAGCGTTCAAAGGCACCTGGCGCCTCATGCCAGTCGAACACGGCGTCGGCTGAGGCGGGAAGGGGCGTTGTTGCGACAAACGTGATGCGGCGCATGGTCATGCCTCCGGTTTGCATGCGGTCAAAGCTCCCGGCTTGTGGTAGGTGACAACCTCAGGCAACCGAGACGATGACGGCCGAACAGGTCTTGCGGCCGGTGCGGCGGTAGCTGTGCGGCACGGATGCGTCAAAGTACATCGCGTCACCGCTCTCAAGCACGTGCTCGGTGGCTTCGACGGTCACGCCCAGCTCGCCGGAGAGCACGTAGATCACTTCGACGCCGGCGTGCTCATGCAGGAGCGGCTTGCCCTCGCCCCGCGGGTGGAACGTCGCCAGAAACACCTGACACCTCGGCTCGGCCACTGCAAACGTCAGGCTTTCGAAGTGAAACGCCGGGTCGCGCCGGCCGGGCGCCTCGGGAAATCGCAGGCGCTCGGCGCGCCGGACGATGGCGAGCGCGCGATGCTTGCGGTGATCGGCGAAGAAGTGGTCGAGGTCGACATTGAACACCATCGCGATCCGCAGCAGTGTCTGCAGGGTCGGAAACATCTTGCCGCGCTCCAGCTTCGACAGCAGCGCGGGCGATAGCCCGGAGTGCCGGCCGAGATCCACCAGCCCAAGTTTCTTCTTGAGCCGCAACGCTTTCAGCTTGCCGCCGATCTCGTAGCGGTGGAGTTCGTTGTCCAGCAGGCTGTGAGCCACGGTTCCAGCATGCTACTACTAAGACAATAATTTTCTCAATAAGAACCAAGGCGACGCCCTGGTACTACCGAGAGCCGCGCTGGCACGACCATTCCGCGAGCTGGTTTTCCCGTGATGCAAAGATCTGCGCCGTGTTGTCCGGAGGCTCACACCACTTTCGACGGTGAAGGTCATTTGACTCTTCAGAAATAAATTGTCCCTATAAGCTGGTAGAGTTAGGTTGTTCGTTCGCCGGCAGCGGCCAGCATCGATGGACGCTCTCTGAGAAAAAGGTTACGGGCATGTTCAAGATCCAGGACTTCATGATTCCCGGCGCCGCGTTCATCTCCTGGCTGTTCTCCGTGTCGCCGTGGTTCGGCGCCTTCTGGCCGCCGAACAGGGAGGCCGGCATCTTCGTCGGGCTGTGGGTGCCGTCAATCCTTGCAGCAGGCATCTTCCTTCAGCTGCTGCGGACAGCGAGGCAATAACCGATGGATCGCTGGATTCTGACGGTCGGTGTCGTGACCTTCGGTCTGTCGAGGGGTGGCGTGTTTCTCACAATCAGGGAGTGTCGGCAGATGAAGCCGGGCCAGACCGACGGTATCCGTCAGACGATGATGGCGTGCGACTACCAGCCGAAATGACGGCCGGACTTCGGATTCCCATGGCACAACTCGATCACGAACGTTTCATGCGTCGGGCCATCGCGCTGACCGCCAATTGCCCGGGTCTTCCCTTCGGCGCGGTGATCGTGCGCGGCGATACGGGCGAGGTGTTGGCCGAAGGATGGAACAAGTCGACGATCAATCCGACCTGGCACGGCGAGATCGACGCCATCAACCGGCTCGTCGACCTGGGCCACGGCGACGACCGATCCGGCCTCGTCCTCTACTCGACCGCGGAACCGTGCCCGATGTGCGCCGCGGCGATCCTCTGGAGCGGCGTCGGGACAGTCGTGTTCGGCTCCTCGATCCGCTTCCTGGTGCAGTGCGGCTGGCGGCAGATCAACATCCCCGCCGCTGACGTGGTGCGACGCAGCCCGGGATGGAGCTGTGCCATCATCGGCGGCGTGCTCGAACGCGAGTGCAACGACTTGTTCCAGACTCCCCCCGGCGAGTGTCGCCAGTGAGCGCCTCCGACAAGAACGTGCTGATCGTGGGTGGCGGACTGGCAGGCTTGGCCTGCGCCATCCGCCTCCATGAAGCCGGTGCCCGCACCACGATCTTCGAGCAAAGTGACGATGTCGGCGGCCGGGTCAGGACCGATCTGATGGATGGGTTTCTGCTGGACCGCGGGTTCCAGGTGTTTCTGGACGCCTATCCCGAAGCGGGACATCTGCTGAACAGGCAGGGCCTGGATCTCCGGGCATTCAAGCCAGGCGCCTTGATCTACACGCCGTCCGGCATGCGACGCGTCATGGATGTAACCCGTGAACCGCGGCACTTCATGGCAAGCGTTCTCGCCCCGGTCGGGTCGTTGGCTGACAAGCTGCGGGTGGCGGCACTGAAGATGCGGCTGATGCGTGTTTCTCGTGAAGACACCGCGGCGCACGAAGACATGACCACGGAGCGTTATCTCGAGCGTGCGGGATTCACGCCATCGATGATTGACGGCTTCTTCCGCTCCTTCTACGGGGGCATCTTTCTCGAGCGGGATCTTCACACCTCGAGCCGGATGTTCGAATTCACGTTCAAGATGTTTTCACAGGGTAGCGCCACGCTGCCGTCGGCAGGGATGGGCGCAATCCCGCGTCAGTTGGCGTCCCGACTCCCTGCGGACACGATCCGTCTCGGCGCGACGGTCACGGCGATCCAATCAGGACGCGTCACCCTTGATTCGGGCGAGCAATGCCACGGCGATGCCGTGGTCGTCGCGACGGATGGGTCGACCGCAGCAGGACTGCTACCTGCCTCGGCGGTCGACGCGCCCTTCTGGCGGTCAGTCACCTGCTTGTACTTCGCGGCGCCGCGCTCGCCGCTTCGCGAGCCGATCATCGCTCTCAACGGCACAGGCTCGGGCCTGGTGAACAACGTCTGCGTCCCTTCGGATGTCGCGCCCGACTATGCGCCGCCGGGGCAAGCGCTGGTGTCGGTCAGCGTCCTCGGAACGGTGAACCCTGAGGGCCTGGAATCTCGGGTCCTGTCCGAACTGGAGGCCTGGCTTGGCAGCACGGTGCGCGCATGGCGGCACCTGCGAACCTACCGCATCGAGCGCGCGCTCCCGAAGCAGGCACCCGGCACTGGACTGACAGGACCGGGCTTCCGCAAGGAAGGGGGCGTCTACCTGTGCGGCGACCATCTGTGGAGCGCATCCATCGAAGGCGCGCTCATCTCGGGCCTGAGAACAGCGGATGCGATCCTGCAGCCGTCATGACATCTCCAGCACCAACCAGGCGATGAACTAATTGATGTAAGTCAACACTGCCGGCGCGAAACGATCATCTGCCCCGCTCGACCCTCGCGATCCCGAGCGCCTGCCGGTGCCGGTCCGCGCTGGCCGTGATCTGCGCGCGGGCTTCGGGTGTCATGCGGTCAACATTCTTCAAGATCATCGCCATCCGCTGGTTCTGTGCCAGCGCCTTGCGGGTGCGGATCAAGAAGTCCCAGTAGAAGACCGTGACGGGGCAGGCCAATGGGCCGCTGCGTTCGGCGGGGTCGTAGCGGCAGGTGGTGCAGTAGTTGCTCATCCGCTGGATGTACTTGCCGCTGGCCGCATAGGGCTTGGTGCCGACCAGCCCGGTGACACCTGTGGCCGCGCCCCCGCGCCGATCGGCGTGCATGACCATGCCCAGTGCGTTCGGGAGCGTCACCCAGTCCACACCATCAACAAACATGCCGAGGTACCAGTCGCTGACGGCGCGCGGATGGACGCCGCTGATGAGTGCGAAGTTGCCGGTGACCATCAGGCGCTGGATGTGGTGGCCGTAGCCGGAATCGAGCACCTGACCAATGCAGGCCTTCATGCAGGCCATGTCGGTGTCGGCGGTCCAGTACAACGCCGGCAGTTCGCCGTGCTGGTCGAGCCCGTTGCGATCTGCATACGTGGGGCCTTCGAGCCAATACACGCCGTGGATGAACTCGCGCCAGCCGACGATCTGCCGCACGAACGCCTCCACGGACTGCAGCGGGGCCTTGCCGGCGCGAAACATCTGAATGGCCCGCTCACAGCACTCCCGGGGATTGAGCAGCTTGAGGTTGAGCGAGCTCGAGAGCGCGGAGTGGTAGAGCGTGGGTTGGCTGGTCCACATCGCGTCTTCGAAGGGGCCGAACTTGGCGAGACGGTGCGTGATGAAATCGTCGAGTGCCGCAAGGGCCTGCTCGCGCGTGACGGGCCATGCGAAGGAATCAATGGTGCCGGGCAGGTCGGGGAGCGTGCGCGCGATTGCCGCAACGACGTCGCGAGTGGTCTTATCGGGCTTGAAGCGCAGCGGCGCCCGCGGCCGCGGAAGCGGGCCCTGCTTGCCAAAGGGCAGCCGGTTCTCCTTGTCGAAGTTCCAATCGCCGCCGACGGGTTTGGCGCTCTTCCCCGAGCCGTCCATGAGATAGCCGGTCTTGCGACGCTGCTCGCGGTAGAAGAACTCCATCGTCAGCGAAGTGCGGTCCTTGGCCCAGGCGGCGAACTCGTCGGGGGCCGTGATGAAATGCTCGTCGGGCAGGACGCTCAGCGGGATGCCCGTGGAGTTGCAGACGCGTTCGAGCATCGCCACCACACGCCACTCGCCCGGATGCGTGCACACAATCTGCGACGGGCCAAGCGCGGCGACCGCGCGGGCGATCTCCGTCTCGAACGCGCCGGTGTTCTCCGGGTCGTCAAGGGCGACATACCTGACGCGAACCTGCCGCCGAACCAGCTTTGCAGCGAAGTGGCGCATCGCAGACAGGAACAGCGCGGTCCGCTGCATGTGGCTGGGGACATGGCGAGACTCGCCGGCGACTTCCATCATGAGCACGGTGTCGCCGGCAGTGAGGGAGCGGATGAGGGCGGCATCCAGGTTGAGCTGGTCGCCAAACACGATCACCAGGCGCGCCGACGTGCGTTTCATGTCCAACCACTCCCGCCCGCCAAGCCCCTCAGCTCAGCGCAGCACCGCGATGGTCACACTCATTGCGAGCATCAGCGCGGCGGGGAGCGACTTCACCAGCGGGTCGCCGACCTTGAGGTGCACGGCAATCGCGCCGATCATGAGCGCGGCTACGACACCCGCGGCCTCTCGAACCGGGAGCGCGAACCACACGCCGGCAATCAGGATGCAGGCGGCGCCGATCTTCAGCGCACCCACCAGGTAGAAGGCAAAGCCGGGAAGGCCGTACGCGGCAAACTCTCCCTTCAGCGTCTGCGCGTCGCTGCCGCGATACGACGTGGCGGAACGTCCGCGTACCAGCCAGACATTCAACAGCCCCAGCCCGACAATCATTTGCAGCAGACTCGCAAGTGACAACCACTCCATGATCTGTTCCTCCATAAAAGTGAACCAGTTACCGACACCGCCGCTCTCTCGAGGTTGACTACGCTCCTCAGCTAGCCGTTCAAGAAGCTCTTCAGCATCCAGATCGTCTTCTGGTGAAGCGTGATCCGCCCGATCATCAAGTCCTGGCTTTCCGCGTCGTTCGCCTTGCCCGCGATGTCACGCGCGCGAGCGGCATCGCCCATCAGTTTCTCGTTGGCGGCAATGAGGGCCCGGACGTAATCGTCTTGTGCCAGCGGAGAGGCGAACTCCTTCATCTGCGCCGCCCGCGCGAACGTAGCGAGGCCGCCAATAGCGTACGCGTCGAGCGCACGAATCCGTTCGGCAATCTCATCAATCGCCACGAACAGCTCCTCGTACTGTGTCTGGAAGGCGGCGTGCAACGCGAAGAACCCTGGACCCTCCACGTTCCAATGCGCCAGATGGGTCAGTGACAGCAGGGCATAGGAGTCGGCGAGCACCTGGTTCAGGCTGCCGGTTAATTCAGCGGCGCGCGTGGCACGCGGTCGTTTCGATGGCATTGTTGTATCCCTCCTCGGTTTGGTCTCACATTTGGGTCGTTCCAGGGCGACCTCACCCTCAACGCGGCGCTACGAGTAGTGCCAAAGCGATGCCGCCTCGGGCCGACCAGGCTCCCGTTCGCACCCAGTTCGTGCTCACCAGCCAGCGCTGAATGGCGGCGTCGAATCCGCGCTCGAGCCGACGATGCGCCGGCACCTGCCAGAGTCCCGTACTGGCCCAGACGACCGCCAGCAGTCCCATTCCTGACCAGGCCAGCGCGCCTCCAAGACACCAGACAATCGCGATCGCCGCGCCCAGTTCGACGAGCATCGGCAGCCCCACCACCCAGCCGGTTCGCCGCACGTGATGACGCTGGTAGGCTGGGAACGCGGCCTCGCCGACGCAAGAGAACAGAGGGTAATGCACGACCTGCACGAACCAGATGACCCCCACCATGAACAGCGTCGTCGCCGCATGGACTACCAGGAGCCACTCGATAGGACCGGCAAGCGTCATGACACACCCGCCGGCACGAAGCCGGTTCGAGATCGCGCGCACACGCCAGAGCGATCAGCACTACCCACGCCCAGCCGCCACACGGTACGCACCGGGTTCGGGTGAGACCCGGCGCACCACAACCGAGAAGACCGCCAGGGCAATCGCCCAGCAGATGGAGAGGCGGAGCAGTCCGTAGCCGCGCGGCGGCAGCAAGGTGACCGCGCCCAGCGCCTCGCCTGCCAGAAAAGCGATTGGACCACCCGCGGCGCCAAACAGCACCGCGGGCACCGGCCGCGTGATCACGCCGCGCATGCTGAAACGAAACGTCGCCGCAAACTGCGCCCACATGGCCAGCAGCCAGGGCGGCGGCAGCGCGTCGATCAGCGTCCCCGACGTGAAGCGGTAGGTGCCCGCAGCGATCTGAATCATCTCGACCACCACGCCAACAGCGGTGGCAAGAACCACCAGCCGGACTTCGATGGTCCGCTCCTCGGACAGCGCCAGATGCACGCCGATCAGGGCCATGGCAATCGCGAATCCGGTCCACGGACGCCGCGCCGCCGCGCCAAGCACGCAGGCGAACCAGCCAACCTGGTAGATCGTGTAATTGAGCAGCTGGGTGCGCCGCGCCGTGCTCAACGCGTCACCGCCGGTCCTGCCGTAGCAGGCGATGCTTGAAGACGTGCCACAAGGCTGGACCCGGTGGGCCATCGACGAATTCCGTGAGCAGAAACGACACGTCGTCGTGGGCCAGTTCGTCGGTCGCCGCATGGCCGTGCAGCGCCGCCAGCAGACGGCGCGCAAGGTCGTCGCAGCTGCCGGTGTGACTGTTGAGGAGGGTCTCGATCCCGTGAGTGTCAAACGGCGTATCGTCGGGCGATGTGGTCTCGAACACGCCGTCGGTGACAAGCAGCATGCGATCGCCGGGTGACACGCGTACGCTGTGGCGGTTGTAGGTGGGCGTGAAGCCGACGCCCATCGGCAGATCGACGAAGCCCGGTTTCGGCGGCGGGGGTAGCGGTTCGCACAGCCGCGCCCACGCGCCGGTCTTTGCTCGAAAGAGCCATCCCGTTGGATGACCCGCGTAACAGACGGTGAGCCGCCGGCGCGGCGGGTAATAGGTGGCCAGCACCGCCGTCGTCATCGCCTCCACGCCTTTCTCATTGAGGCGTTGATTGAGCCGGCCCAGGACCTTGCGTTCGTCGATGACGTCCACGCTCCGCCGCAGGTGGCCATGGATTTCGGCGCCAATGGCAGCTACGGCCGTGCCGTGTCCCGCCACATCGGCCAGACAGACCCTGGCCATCAAGCCCGACCCGCACACCGACAAGTAGTGAATGTCCCCCCCGGCCGCACCCGCACATGGCCGCGAATACAGCACGCCGCGCATTCCAGGCAGCTCCACGTGCTCGTGGGTCGTCCCGTTGCCGCCTCGCACTTCGCCACACGCAAATCCCGTGGGCGGTGCAGGAGTTGATTCAGGAGCGTTCACGATGGGGCCCCGGCCGGATGCCGATCACCATTGTCCTCGACGGCGAGCCTGCCGATCGTGCGCAGCATCCCTCCAAAGATCAGGACGTGGATCGGCAGGAGGGAATACCAGTAGAGCAGCCCGAACAAGCCGCTTGGCTCGAAGACTGCGGTCTGGTAAATGAGCGCGCCGTCCTGATCTGGCCCGACTTCGAACTCGAGCCACGCACGCCCCGGCACCTTCATCTCCGCCGCAAGTCTCAATCGCCGGCCGGGTTCGTAGGCCTCGACGCGCCAGAAGTCGAGCGTGTCACCGACCGCCAGCACGTTGGGGTCGCGCCTTCCCCGACGCATGCCCACGCCGCCCATCAACAGATCGATCGCGCCTCTGGTACGCCACAACCACGTGGCGAAATACCATCCGCGCTTGCCCCCAATCCTCGCGATCGGACCAAACGCGCGGTCCGCCTCGACAGTCACTCGGATCCGGCGCCGGTCGACCAGCCTGCTCCCGAGTCGCACGCCGGCCGCCGCCGCCGCTCCTCCAGAGGATCGCGCATCCGACCATCGCGTCAGCGCGAATGCCCGATGTTCGTAGCGAATGGCGCGCTCGATCGCGTCGCCGAGGCCAATCGGCCTGATCGGGAATGCCTCGAGCGCCGCGGGATCGGTGACGACGGACCGATTCTTCAGTCCTTCGATCAGCTCGCGCCCGACCCGAGCATAGACGGGCGTCACCAGCCCCAGCCACAGGCTCGACAGGCGCGGCGTGAGCAGCGGGACCGAAATCATGACCCGTCTCAACCCGCGCTGCCGCGCGTACTCGCGCATCACATCGCCGTAGCTCGCCCGATCGGCGCCGCCGATTTCGAACGTGCGGCTCTCTCCGCCGGGCAGGCGAAGCGCTCCGGCCAGGTAGGCGAGCACGTCGTCGATGCCGATGGGCTGCGCCAGCGTCGAGACCCACCTCGGGCAAATCATGACCGGCAGCCGTTCGACGAGCGCGCGGATCAGCTCGAACGACAGGCTCCCGGACCCGATGACGACCGACGCGCGAAGTTCCACGACCGGGACACCGCTGTCGCGCAGCACCTGGCCGGTCTCGATCCGGCTGCTGAGATGCTTGCTGAGCGGCTGTTCGTCGATCGCGAGCCCTCCGAGGTAAACAATGCGGCGCACACCGGCGCGCCGCGCCGCGTCGCCAAAATTGCGGGCGGCGACGCGATCGGTGTCACGGTAGTCGCCGTGGGCGCCCATGGAGTGCACCAGGTAGTAGGCGACGTCGATGCCGGCCAACGCGCGATCGAGCGACGCCGAGTCGAGCAGATCGCCGGCGACAATCTCGGTCGCCGGCGAGACGCGAGCGGCCAGCACGGCCGGCTGCCGCGCCAGACAGCGGAGTCGAACGCCCGCCGATTCGAGGACCGGCACCAGCCGCCCGCCGATGTAGCCGGTCGCGCCGGTGATGAGAACGTTCGGATTCGCCGGAGAGCAAACTGCGGCTGGCGTCACGGCTCGATTGTCCCGGGCGCGAGGTGAGCATCGGCGGCCGATGGGTCGCGGTCGGCCAGTGACGTAAGCAGTGCGTGCAGCGATTCGGCCTGTGCCGGGTCGAACCCGCCGTGATGGAGCCACCGCACGACGCCAGTGCTGTCAACCACGATCAGGTAGGCGTCGTCTGCATGCTCGCGAGAATACGACAGCCGCCGCTTCCAGTCGCCGGTGGCGCTGGAGACCGTCATGACGCGGTCGTGGAGCTCGACGGGTGTGCCGCTGCGCATCCCCCGGTCGATGAACCATCGCCCAAGCTTCGCGAACCCTCCGATCATCGGGACCTCGAACAACGTCACATCCGCTCTGGCGCCAACGCTCTGCCGGTACCAGTCCGCCCACGCTTCCACCGGGAAGCGGGACTGGTAAGTGAAGCCCATCGCGACAAAGATTACCTTGCCGGATGCCGCCTGCGGCAGCGTCGCCTCGCGGCCGGTGAGGAGCCGCCCCTTGAGCTCCGGAAACCGGTCACCAACCCGCAAGACTTCCTGAGCGCCGCCAGCGTGAAGCGAGGCCATCGACATGACGAGCACTCCGATGAAACATGACCGAGCGGTGAGGTGAGACATGATGTTCAAAAGCGCCAGTCTAGCCCCAGGATGGGGAAGATGCCCTGCTGTTCGCCGAACTGCTGGGAGTTGGTGCGGCGATTCCAGGAGTAGTTGGCGAAGTTGCGGCGGTTGGCCACGTTCTGCACCCCGAAGAACACATTGAGCGGCTGACCACCGACCGTGAAAGTGCGGTCCAGGCGGATGTCCACGCGGCCGTAGTCCGGTGCCCGCTCCGCGTTCACGCGCGCCAGGTCGTACACGCCTCGCCGCTGGGCGGCAGACACCGTCTGGTCGTACGGTGTGAACGGCCGGCCCGACAGAAACGAGAGCCGGGCCGAGAACTCCCACTGCGGCGACAGCCGGTAGCCGCCGAGCAGGTTGAACACGAAGGGGTAGTCGAACGAACCCGGCCTGAGCACGCCGTCGAGACCGGCGTGCCGGGTGCGCGACAAGGACAAGTTGCCCTGGCCATAGAGCTTCGACGTGAGCCGCTTCTCCACGAAGAACTCCACGCCCTCGGAGTGGCCCTCGCCGGCGCTCGTGAGCGGAAACAGGATCTCTCGCACGTCGAAGGTGTCGCCGATGTTGGCGAGCGACAGGGAGGGCAGGTCGCTCGCCACCGGGTAGTCTGCATACGTCTTCCGATACGCTTCGGCCGTCACCCGCAGGGACGGGTCGGGCGACCAGGCCAGGCCCGTCACGGAGTGGACGGCGCGCCACGGCACGAGCGACGCATTGCGCGCAAACGCCGACACGAACAGAAACGCCGGTTGCTGATAGTACGAGCCGACGCTCCCGTTCCACGACAGCGCATCGGTCAGGCGCACCCTCACGCCCGCGCGCGGACTGAACCGGGCCTGGGAGAGGATGGCATAGTGGTCGAAGCGTCCGCCAAGCGTGACGTTCAGGCGCGAGGCGACCTTGCTGGAGGCTTGCAGGTAAACGCCCGTCTGGTACGACCGAAACCGGGTGTCGAGAGCGAACGGGTCGATGCCGGATACCGGTGAGTACGGCGTGTCGTTGCCCGAGGGTGACCGCACCGTGTAGCCGATGCGGAACGTCTTGAGGCTGCCGCCGGCCTGTACCGTATCGAAGAACGGCAGGTGGACCGTCAGGTCGTACTTGATGGTGGTCTCGCCTTCGCGCGAATCCTCGAAGTACACCACCGGGCTCTGCGCAATGACGACATCGGGCGGCATGCCGGGCGGCGACACTCCTTGCGCCACCAGGTCCTTGACCTGCTGGCCAACGCTGGCCTCGGAGTGCGTGATCCCGAGCAGGCCCACGCCACGTGATCCGAACGTGCGCTGCCAATTGAACCCCGTGGCGGCTCGCCAGCCGTCATACCGAATATCGAAGTTCGCGATCTCTTCCTTGAGGTCGGTTGCCTCCGTGAGACCGAGTCGAATCTCGTCCACGCCCGAGACGTTGACCGCCCAGATGCGGTCCCGCGGCGTGAGGTCGTAGACGGCCTTGGCGTTGAGCGCGTAGACGACCGGCACGCCACCAAACCCGACATCCTGGGTGAACAGATCCAGGAAGCTGCGCCGCGTCGACACCACCCACGATCCCTTCCCGCCAGTGATCGGTCCTTCGAGAATCGCGCCGACGCCGGCGAAGCCGAGCGTGGCCCACCCGCCAAATTTCGTGCGGCTGCCCTCGCGCTGGGTCACCTGCAGCACGCTCGACGTGCGATTGACATAAGGCGCCGGGTATCCGCCGGTCAGGAACGTCACGTCCTGAAGGAGTTCGGCATCGAGCAGGCTCACTGTTCCGCCGGCCGACGCGAAGTTCGCGAAGGCGTTGATGTTGGGAATCTCGACGTTGTCGACGAGGAACAGATTCTCGAGCGGGCTGCCGCCCCGGACGATGATGTCGTTGCGGAAGTCGTTGGTGCCGATGACGACACCGGGCAGGCCTTGCACGTAGCGCGACACGTCCTGCAACGCCGCCGCGCTCTTGAGAAGCTCTCGGGGCCGCACGAGAAAGCCCGAGTTCTTCACCGCGTCGGGCACCTGGAAGGCCGGCGCGGTCACCGTGACTGTTTCCTGGAAGTCATCCAACGCCGGCAGGGAGATCTCCACCGTGCCGTCCAGCCCGGCGCGCACGTCCACCGGATCGCTGATGAAGGGCAGGGCGGCAACAGGCAGAATCTCCAGCCGATAGGCGGCCGCACGCAGTTCGCCGATGCGGAACGCGCCACGCTCGTCACTGGTGGTGCAGGAGGCGGTGTCGAGGGCGCACACCCGCACGCCCGGTTCCGGCCGGCCTGCCGCGTTCACCACCGTGCCGCTGATGGTGCCAACGCCGGTCGTATCCTGCGCAGACGCCGACGTCGCGGCGAGTGACAAAACGGCGGTGGTGAGCACCGACCAACGCACTTTGTACAACAAGCCACCGAACATCATCACAATCACACGACCCGTCCGCTGATGCGGGTCAGCTCCTGCTGGTAGGCCCTGTAGTCGTGCAGCACCAGCCCCCTCGGCCTGATGAGAGGGGCGTGATGCGCGGCGGCGCCGCCGCCGGCCCAAAGCTCGACGTGTGCCGGCAGATCGCGCACGATCGTCCGGAGTTCGCGGCCAATCGTTCGGAGCACGCGCTCGCGCGCCCCGGGACTCTCGCGGGTCATGGTGAGGCTCAGCACCAGCACCTGGGCGTCTGCGGGCTTGACGCTTTCGACAATCTCGCGTGCCGGCAAATCCGGTCCGAGATAAGCGACGCCCAGCCCATGGCTCGCCGCGAGCAGGGCCGCGCCGAGGGCGCCAATCTCGTGGCGTTCGCCCGACGGGGTCGCGAACAGCAGGCGGGGGTGCGCCTCCGGACGGGTATGCAGCCGGAGGAACGATCCGAGCGCCGAGCGGATCGTCGACGACATCAGGTGTCCATGCGCCACGCTGGCCCGTTTCCGATACCAGTCGTCTCCGACACCCGCCAGCATCGGCATCAGCACGGTCTCGAGAATCTCGAGCGGACTGAGGACGCTCGCCATGCGAACGATCTCGTGGTCGATGGCCGCGGCGTCGTAGCGACGGACCGCCGCCTTCAGCGCGGCCGTATCGATCGATGCCGGTGGCGCCGGATCGACCGCGGACGGCGCCGTGGCCGTTTCGGCGAAGCGGCGCAAGGCCTCGTCGCTCAGCTCAGCGAGCCGGCCGATGCTGTGGCCGCGTTCGACCGCACCGCGCAACAGGCGCAGGCGCGCAATGTCGGCGTCGGTGTACATCCGGCCGCGGTCGTCGCGAACGGGCGTGACCGCCCGATGGCGTCGCTCCCAGGCGCGCAGCCGGTCGATGCCGATGCCGGTCAACTTCGAGACCGCCCGGATCGGATAGCGGGCGGACGCCTCGGGGGCAGTGCTCACCGGGCGATCATCTTGACGACGGCCGAGGTGGCGGCCGATGCCGCCGTTCCCCACGCCACGTCAGCCAGGGTCAGCACAAACGGCCACTGCCGCAGGGTCGAGTAGTTGGTGAAGTCATAGACGCCGTATACGACCAGTCCGAACAGGGCGCCATAAGCCGCCGCCTCCGGGACAGTGGACGCGCGCGGGATGACCAGCAGCGAGATACCGGTCCCGAGCAGGCCCCACACCACCAGGGCCGCGGGCCAGTTGGGGGCAAAGCCCCCGTCCGCGAGGCGGGCGATCGGCGCCAACTGCTCGCGGTAGAAGTTGTTCATCAACAGTCCGAGCCAAATGCCGTCGAGCACCATGAAGGTCACGGTGCCAAGTGCCGCCAGCGTGATCGTGTGTCCCATTGCCCCCTTCGCTTTCTGCCTCACCTTGTCCCCGAGCGTAGCCCCGGGCGGCCTGAGTTGTCAACATTTTGTCATGGACAAAGGTTTGACAGATCCCGTCGCCTTCTGCTATCTCTGGTGCGTGAAGACCATCGCGGTCATCGGGTCCGGCATCTCCGGCCTGGCAGCCGCCTTTCTGCTGAGCCGCCGTCACCGGGTGGACCTCTTCGAACAGGAGCGGCGCCTCGGCGGCCACACCAACACGGTGCTGGTCGACGGTCCGGACGGCACCGTGGCGCTGGACACCGGCTTCCTGGTGCACAACGACCGCACCTATCCGAACCTGGTCCGGCTGTTTGCCGAGCTTGGTGTGGCCACCCGCGACTCCGACATGTCGTTTGCGGTGTCGTGCCGGCGGAGCGGACTCGACTACAGCAGCCGCGGCGCCAACGGGTTCTTTGCCCAGCGACGCAATCTGCTCCGCCCGTCGCACCTCTGGCTGCTCCGCGAGATCGTCCGCTTCAATCGTGAGGCGCCGGTGCTGCTCGAGACCGCGGATGCAGAGCGGCTGACGCTGGGCGACTTCCTCGACTCGCGCGGCTATGGCGAGGACTTCACGCACCGCTATCTGCTGCCGATGGCGTCGGCCATCTGGTCGACCTCGCTCGACGCCATCCGATCGTTTCCCGCGCTCACGCTGATCCGTTTTTTCGACAACCACGGGCTGCTGTCGCTCTCGGCGCAGCCGACCTGGAAGGTCGTCGCCGGCGGCAGCCACACCTACATTCCCAAGCTCGTTGCGCAGCTGCGGGGTGAGGTGCACGAGGGCGCGTCAATCCATTCGGTGCGGCGGCGGGAGGACGGAGTCACGCTCACGTTCCACGACCAACCGCCAATGCAGTTCGACGAGGTCGTGTTCGCGTGCCACGGGGACCAGGTGCTGCCGCTGCTGGCCGATCCGAGCGACCGCGAACGCGACGTCTTCTCCTGTTTCACCACCACCACCAACGTGGCCTGGCTGCACACCGACGACTCGGTGTTGCCGGTGCAGCCGCGAGCCCGCGCGTCGTGGAACTACCGGCTCGCGGGCGACCCCGCTCTGCCGCCGACGGTGACCTACGACTTGAATCGCCTTCAGGGGCTGACGACCCGCGAGCAGTACTGCGTGACGCTGAACCCGGACGATGCGATCGATGAGAGCCGGGTGTTGCGCCGTTTGGTCTACCGACACCCGCTCTATACCGCTGCGGCAATCCAGGCGCAGCGGCACTGGGGCGACGTGAACGGCGTCAAGCGCACGCACTACTGTGGCGCCTACTGGCGCTACGGGTTTCACGAAGACGGACTGCACTCCGCCCTCAGAGTGGCCCGCGCCCTGGGAGTCGAGTGGTGATTGACTCGGGACTGTTCGTCGGCACGCTGCGTCACCGGCGGTTCACGCCCGTCGCCCACGCCTTCACGTATCCGCTGTTCATGGCGCTGCTCGACATCGATCGGATCCCCGAGTTGATGCGCGTGTCGGCCGTGACCGGCTACAACCGTTGGAACTGGGCCAGCTTCGACGATCGCGATCACCTGGGCGATCCGAGCCGGCCACTCAGGGAACGGCTTGCCGCCGACGCGACGCGGCACGGGATCGAGCTGCCGGACGGCCCAATCTATCTGCTGACGCACTTGCGGTATCTCGGCTACTGCTTCAATCCGGTCTCGTTCTTCTACTGCTTCGATCGTACGGAGCGGCTGCAGACGGTGCTTGCCGAGGTCAGGAACACCTTCGGCGGCGCCCACAACTATTGGCTGCGGCCCGCTTCGGCATCACCGACATTCCGCGCGGCGGCGTCGAAGTCGCTGTATGTGTCGCCGTTCATGCCGGCGGACCTGGACTACGGGTTCGCCTTTACGGCGCCGGCGGGCCATCTGGTCGCGCACATGACCACGACCAGGGCGGGCGCGGTGTGCTTCGACGCCACCCTGTCGCTGGAACGACGGCCCTGGATTTCTACAGAGATCCGCCGGGCGCTCGTCCGCTATCCTGCCATGACCGCCAGGGTCACGGCGGGGATTCACTGGCAGGCTCTGAGGTTGTGGTGGAAGGGTGTGCCGCTCGTGCGTCGCCTCACGGGTGACGGCGTCGGCGAACGCGCGGCCTTCGCGGCCGAAACGGCAGGACGGACGGATTCGGTGATGGAGCGATGAGCATGGTGACCGGGTGGGCGAAGACCGCGTTTCTTTCTGGCCTCGGCGGTGTGACCGGCGGAGCCCTGACCGTCGCCTGCCCCAGCGGCACGCACCGGTTTGGCGAACCCGGCGAGCTGGATGCGACGCTGACGGTCCACGACGAGCGGTTCTTCGGTCGTGCGCTGACGGGCAGCGACATTGGATTTGGCGAGTCCTACATGGACGGCGACTGGACGACGCCGGATCTCGTGTCCCTGGTGCGGCTGATGCTGCGCAACCGCCGCGGGCTCGAGGCGCGGAGCCGTGTCGCTGGCGTGCTGCACCAGCTGGCCGGCGGCGTCGCCCGTCGTCTTCGCGACAATTCCCTGGCCGGTAGCCGCCGGCACATCCATCGGCACTACGACCTCGGTAACGACTTCTTCCGGCTCTTTCTCGACACGGAGCTGCTGATGTACTCCTGCGGCTACTTCAAGTCGGCTGCTGACACGCTCGAGCAGGCGCAGGCGTTGAAGGTCGATCGCATCTGTCGCGCCCTGCAACTCTCGCCCGACGACCATGTGCTCGAAATCGGCAGCGGGTGGGGCGGCTTCGCCGTCTGGGCAGCGACCCGCTACGGCTGCCGCGTGACGACGACCACGATCAGCGAAGAACAGTATCGGCACGTCTGCGACTGGCGGTCGCGGATTGGCGCGGCCGGGGCGCGCATCGAGGTCTTGCGCACCGACTACCGTCAGCTGACCGGGCGGTTCGACAAGGCCGTCAGCATCGAGATGTTCGAGGCGGTCGGCCTCGATCACTACGACGACTACTTCTCGGCGGTCGATCGCCTGCTCGCGCCAGATGGCCTGATGTATCTGCAGACGATCACGGTCGACGATCAGTGGTTCCCGAAATACCACGGCACGCCGGACTGGATCGAGAAGTACATCTTCCCGGGCGGCGAACTCGCGTCGATGGGTGAGATCCTGAAGTCGCTCGCACGCACCACGTCGCTGTCGCTGTATCGCGCCGAGAATTGCGGCACCCACTACGCCCGGACCCTGCGCGCGTGGCGCGAGCGTTTCCATCACCACCTCGCTCGAGTGCGTGCGCTCGGGTTCGATGAGCGCTTCATCCGCATGTGGGACTTGTACCTGGGTGCGTGCGAAGCGACGTTCCTCGAACGCCACACCGGGCTGTTTCAGTTGCTCCTGCTGAAGAACGGCGCCCAGCGGGTGCTGTACAACGAACCGTGGTCTGAGCCCGGCAATGCGCCGCGGCCAGCCGCCAGCGAGCCGGCGGCCTGAATGTCGGACGTCCAGGCACGATCCAGTTCCGCCGACCCCCTCCCGGACACGCTGTCCGAACACCATGAGGTAGTCAGTGCGATTGAGCCGGCGGTGGCGGGCAATCTCAGGCTGCTGGTCCCGATCGACAAGGCCTGGCAGCCGACCGACTATCTCCCCAGCCTCGAAACGGAGGACTGGCGAGACGAGGTCGAACGCGTCCGAACCGCGGCCGAGACCATCCCCGACGATCTGTTGGTCGTCCTGGTGGGCGACATGGTCACCGAAGAGGCTCTGCCCAGCTACTCGATGGCACTCAACGCGCTGGTCAGGGACGAGGAGGGCGACAGCCCGGCTCCCTGGGCTCGATGGCTGCGTGGCTGGACCGCCGAAGAGAACCGCCATGGCGATCTCCTCAATGCCTACCTCCGACTTACTGGCCGCGTACACATGCGCGCCGTTGAACGAACGGTCCACGGGCTCGTGGCCAAGGGCTTCAACCCGCAGACACAGGCTGATCCCTACAGCCTGCTGGTGTACACCGCGTTCCAGGAGCGCGCCACCCGCCTCTCGCATGCCAACGTCGGACGGTTCGCGGCCAGGCACGGCGATTCGAACCTCGCCCGAATCTGCGGCGTGATTGCCGGCGACGAAGCGCGGCACGAGGCGTTCTACACCCGCATGATGAGCGAAGTGCTCGACCGCGATCCGGCGGGCGGGATCCTGGCGTTTCGTTCGATGCTTCGCGGCCGCATCGCCATGCCCGGCCGGTTCATGGACGATGGCAGGGATGCCGATTTGTTCGATCACTTCGCGATCGTCGCCCAGCGCGCCGGTGTTTACACCGTGCGCGACTACGCCTCGATCATCGAACACCTCGTCACCACCTGGCGCATCGCAAGCCGATCGGTGACGGGCGAAGCGGGGCAGGCTCAAGAAGAACTCTGCCGGCACGCCGAACGGTATCTGCGGCTGGCGGATCGCACCATGGCGGCCCTCGCGAAGCAGCCGTCCCGGGCGTTCAGCTGGATTCGCGATCGAAAGGCCTGAGCCGCTGATGACTCACGAAGGCGTGCGCCTCGGGATCTCGGCGTGCCTGATCGGCGAGCCCGTGCGCTTCGACGGCGGGCACAAGCGCGATTCGTTTCTGGTCGAATCGCTGGGCCAGTTCGTCGACTGGGTGCCGGTCTGCCCGGAGGTCGAGTCTGGGCTGGACGCGCCGTGTGAATCGATGCGGCTGGTGCAGGCCGATGGCTGGCGACGCCTTCATCAACGCGCTGGTGCCGCGGGAGTCGCCGCTCTACAAGGCCGGTGTTGCCCAGGACGATCAGCTCCTGCAGTTGGGCGACGTGCCGCTGGGCTCGACGGCGGCCTGGGACGAAGCGTTACTGACGCACACGCCGGGCGCGACGGTGCCGATTCGCTACGTGCGCCGCAGCGGCGAGATGGTGAGCGGGACCATCACGCTCGACGAAGATCCGCGCGTGGACGTCGTTCCGCTCGAGACGACGGGCGGAACGTGGTCGAGCGACCAGCAACAGTTCAGGGAGTCGTGGCTCAACTCGCGGCACCGGCGCTAGCGCTGCTCGGCCAGCCAGCGTTCCCACGCCGCCTGATCGACCACGTGGTATTCGCCGCGCATCCGGTAGTGTCCGAGTCCGCATAGCTGCGAGCAGGCGATTTCCCAATCGCCACGCGCGATCGGCGTGAACCAGACGCGCGCCGTCATGCCCGGTGTCGCATCCTGCTTCACGCGCATCTCGTTCAACGTGAAGCTGTGGATGACATCACGGCTGGTCAGCTGAATCACCGCCGTGCGATTCACCGGCAGCATCAACACGTGCTGCACACCCACATCGTCTGCCGCCGCCGGATCGCGGCGATCGATGCCGAGCGGATTGGCGGCGCTGACCAGCGCCGGTTGCGTGCGGCCGAAGCGGCGGTCGGCCCCCGGGTAGTGGATGTTCCAGGCAAACTGTTCGGCGGTCACCCGCACTTCAACCGGCTCGACGCCCGCGGGCGGCGGCTCGTTGCGCGCCGCCCACGCGGGCAGGGCCTGGGTGGTGAGGAGGATGACGTCGCCGACCATCACCAGGCCGATGGCGATCGCCGGCCACCAGCCGCGGACACCTGCCTGCGTGGCTACCGGGTGTGCGCCGCCGCGGAACTTGATCAGCGCGATCACGAACACCGCGAGCCACAGCACGAAGATCAGCGCCATGTGCACGTGCACGCTCAGCAGCACGCCATCGAGCGCACCGGCGTGGTCCGAGGCCGCGGCCGGCAGCCAGCGCTCGATCATGAACGCTCCTTGCGGAGGAGACGGATGCCGAAGCGCACCATGGCGCCGATGATGATCGTGCTGACCAGGATCAACACGCCCGCGCCGGCGCGCATGCCGTCGCTGACCAGGGAGCCTTCAGGCGTTGAGCAGATGGGACACGCCATGATTCAGAGGAGGTAGAAGCCGGTGACAATGAACAGCCAGGCGACGTCGACGAACAGCCAGTAACGCCGGGTCAATTCGATGCGCGCCTGCCACCGATCGGGTTCATCGACCGACATGCGGTACCCGGGTCCGCCCAGCCAGCCGGTGAAGATCGCGCCCCCGAGGACGTGCGCCGCATGGACCCAGGTGAGCGCGAACCAGCACGCCCACATCAGGTTCACCGCCGGGTTGATGCCCTGCTCGAACAACTCGATGTCGCTGAGCGCCTTCATGATCACGAAGGTGAGCCCCAGGGAGTTGGCCACGATCAGCCGGATGCGCTCGCGGCTGAACGCCGCACTGGCGCCGACCAGCAGCGCGGTCTCGAGCCACGGGAATTCGCCGATCGCCCGCGGCCATTCCGCGCTGCCGGTGCGCAGCATCACGTAGGCGGAAAACAGCGACGCAAACAGCATCGCCTCGGATGCCAGGAACAACCACATGCCGTTGCGGGCTGCGGGCTGCGGGCTACGGGCTTCGGCCTGATCGCTCGAGTGCCGTTGAGGCCCGTCGCCGGTCGCACGCCGGCCGGCGAGCGCGCGCCCGAGATTGATCAGGAACGGCAGCTGAAACACCGCCAGCGCGAACGCGGCGTAGGTCATGTACGTCTGCCACTGCAGCGTCGGCTGCGCGTGCGCGTAGCTGGCGCCGGCGTCCCACAGGCGGCGGTTGACGCCCGTCAGGCCGACCGCGAACATCGGCATGAAAATCAGGTTCATGCACACGAACGATCCCCAGAAGTGGATCTTGCCGAGAGTGTCGTCCAGCGCTCGGCCGGTGATCGAGGGGAACCAGTAATAGATGCCGGCGAACAGCGCGAACACCGTGCCCGGCCCGACCAGGTAGTGGAAGTGCGCCACCACGTAATAGGTGTCGTGGAGCGTGACGTCGGCAGCGGCCAAGCCGAGCGGCAGGCCGGTCAGTCCGCCAATGCCGAACATCGGCAGGAAGGCGAGCGCGAACAGCATTGGCGTGCTGAAGGTGATCGACCCGCCCCACAGCGTCAGGACGAGCGACGAGGTCAGGATCACCGACGGGATCGAGATGATGAACGTGGTGACCTGGAAGAAGCCGGTCAGTGACGTGCTCATGCCTGTCAGGAACATGTGATGGGCCCACACGATCATCGACATGCCGCCCATGAACAGCACCGACGCCACCATCAGGCCGTAGCCCCAGAGCGGCCGCTTGGCATGCGTGGTAATCACTTCCGCCACGATGCCCATCGCCGGAAGAATCAGCACGTAGACCTCGGGATGCCCGAGAAACCAGAACAGGTGCTGCCACAGCAGCGGATTGCCGCCGCCCGAAATGCCCTGCAGCGGAACCCCGCCCACCACCAATCCGCTGGGCAGGAAAAAGCTGCTGCCGGCGAGGCGATCCATCAGCTGCAACACCGCGGCGGCCTGCAGCGCCGGGAACGCGAGCAGCAGTAATAACGCCGATATCAGCTGCGACCACACGAAGAACGGCAGCCGCATCATCGTCAGTCCGGGCTGGCGGTGATGCACGACGGTGACGATGACGTTGAGCGCGTTCAGGGCGGATGACAGGCCGATCAGGAAGATTCCGACCAGCCAGTAGCTCTGACCGCTGGGTTCAATCGTGGCGAGCGGTGCGTACGACGTCCATCCCGCGCGCGCCGCGCCGCCTTCGACGAAGAAGCTCGCCACCATGATCACGCCGGCGAGCAGGTAGACCCAGTAGCTGAGCGCGTTCAGCCGCGGGAACGCCATTTCGGGAGCGCCGATTTGAATAGGGACGAAATAGTTGGCGAACGCGCCGGTGGCCAGCGGCACGACGGCGAGGAACACCATCACCGAGCCGTGCATGGCCACCAGCTGGTTGTAGAACTCCGGCAGGATGATGCCGCCAGGTGCGTTGGCGTCGCCGAGCAGCGCCGCCACCCACAATGGCAGCGGCTGGCCCGGCCAGGCGAGCTGCCAGCGCATCAGGGTCATCAACAGGAAACCGACCCCGAGGAAGGCCAGGGCGGTCACTCCGTACTGCAGTCCGACAGTCCTGTGACCCGTCCAGCGCACGATAGCGAGGCTATCAGCTATCGGCTCTCGGCTGAAATACACCGGCCATGAAATCGAGAGCCCTGCCCGCAGCTGTTCCTGCTGTGGCAGCAGGGCAAGTCCGGCTGCCAGCAATACGGCGATGCCCGCGTCGGCCGGGACTTCGGCGGCGTCTTCTCCGCGCCCAGCCGCCACGTGTTTCTGATCAAGTCCAGCTACTGGTTTAATATGTAGCGGCTGGTTACGGGGTGCTGGTTGCTGGGATCTGACCTCTGGTAACCAGCAACCAGTAGCCAGCAGTTGACATGTCCCTTCACGACAACCTTCGCGACTTCTTCCACGGCGCGGCCTACGGGGCATACGAGCGTGAGCTGCGCCTGAAGGCCGCCGAGCTCAACGATCTTTTCCTGCTGCTGTGTTACATGGAGATCGTCGGGCTGCCGAATCCCGCGACGCTGTATCTTCTAGACACCTACCCCTACATCCTCGAGCAGTTTCATCACTGGCACAAACGCATGGGGATGGACCGCTCACCGCTCGGCAATTTGCCCTGCTGCTGACCATGCGCGCGCTGTTCGACAAGAAGGTGCTGTTCTTCGGCGGGAAGGGCGGTGTCGGCAAGACGACATCGGCGTCGGCGATGGCGGTGGCTGCGAGCCGGGCCGGCCGGCGTGTGCTGCTCGTCTCCACCGATCCGGCGCATTCGACGTCCGACATCTTCGAGCGCCCAATCGGCCCGCAGGCCGTGCCGCTGCTGCCGAACCTTCACGGCCTCGAGATTGATGGAGCGTTTGAGTCACAGCGCTACGTCAGCGAGGTCAAAGAGCGCATCAAGGGCATTTTCGGCCACGGCATCCTGAAGGAAGCGAACCGGCAAATCGACCTGGCCGTGAGCATGCCCGGCGCCGAGGAAATGGCGCTGTTCGATCGCATCGGCGGCCTGGTCCGGGGTGAAGACCAGCGCTTCGATCTGATCATTTTCGACACCGCGCCGACCGGCCACACCCTGCGGCTGATTCGCATGCCGGAACTGATGGAAGCGTGGATTCGCGCGTTGTCGCGTTCACGGCAGGCGATGCTCGGCGTCGAGCAGGACGACAAGACCGATCCGGTGATGATGGCGCTGACCGATCGGCTCGAGCACCTGCGCGAGTTCCGCGCCCGCCTGCTCAGTCCGCGCATCAGCGCCTTCGTGCTGGTGCTGGTCGCGGAACGGCTGCCGATCGAAGAGACCGCGCGCGCCATCGAGCAGCTCGATGACGCCGGTGTCCGCATTGGCGGCCTGGTGGTCAACCGCGTGCTGCCGGCCACCAGCCCCGATCCGTTCCTGCAGTCGCGCCACAGACAGGAATTGGTGTATCTCGACGAAATCGACCGACGGTTCGCGTCGCATTCTCGCGTGCGCGTACCCCAACTGCCGTCAGACGCCCACGGCGTGGCCACGCTGGAGCGGTTGGCTGACATGCTGCTTGCGGAGAGAACCCTGGCATGACCATGACCCGACCGCAACCCGCGGAGTTCGCCCAGTTCTACGCCGGCTACATCAGCAAGGTGCCCGACAGCGGGCCCGCCGGCTTGATGAAGGATCAGATTGCCGCCTTCGCACGGCTCAAGGCCCTTCCTGAAGACAAGGGCAATTACGCCTACGCCGACGGCAAGTGGACGGTGAAGGAGGTCATCGGCCACCTGGCCGACGCCGAGCGCGTATTCAGCTACCGGCTGACGCGGATTGCGCGCGGCGATCAGACGCCGCTGGCGGGCTTCGACGAGAACGCCTGGGCGAAGAGCGCGCCGCACGGCCGCCGCAAGCTGGCCGACGTGGTCGACGAGATGATGGCCATTCGCCGCTCGACGCTGGCGCTGGTCGGCTCGCTCGACGAGACGTCCATTGGCAACACCGGCGTGGCCAACAACAACCCGGTGTCGGCCCGGGCGATCTGCTGGATTCTGGCCGGCCACACCAGGCATCACCTCGACATCCTCGCCGAGCGCTATGGGGTAGAGTGCTAGGCGCCACGAATGAGATTCGCCCCCGAGTACGTCACACACGTACTGAACGAGAACTTCGAAGACGCCAAGGAGCTGCTGCTGTCGCCGTTGATGGCGATCAACTACGCGCACCTGGTGATGCTGGCGGAGCAGGGCATTGTCTCCAAAGCCGACGCGCATGCGCTGCGAAAGGCGCTTGACGGCATTGTGCTGGAGCGCGTCCGGCAGGTGCTCTACGACGGCACCTACGAGGACCTGTTCTTCTACATCGAGCGCTTGATCGATCAAGCCTGCGGCGAAGACATCGCCGGCCGGCTGCACACCGCGCGCAGCCGCAACGATCTGGCGATGACGATGTACCGCATCCGTCAGCGGGAATTCATTGCCGGCCTTGCGACGGCGGCGCTGGAACTGCGCCAGGCGCTGCTTGCGCTCGCCGACCGGCACAAGGCCTCGATCTACGGCGCGCACACCCACACGCAGCCGGCACAGCCGACGACGATTGCCCACTACCTGCTGGCCATCGTCGAGCAGCTCGAGCGCGACATGACCCGGCTGGCAGCGGCCTACGAATCGACCAATCGCAACCCGCTCGGCGCGTGCGCGATTACCGGCACCGGCTTCCCGATCGATCGCAATCGCACCAGCGAGCTGCTCGGCTTCAACGGCCCGACCTGCAATACCTACGGCAGCATCGCCACCGTCGACTATCTGCTCGAAAGCGTGTCGGCGACCAGCATCATGATCGTCGGCCTCGGGCGCGTGGTGCAGGACCTGCTGCTGTGGTGCACGATGGAGTTCGGCTACCTGCGGCTCAGCGACGGCTTCGTGCAGGGCAGCAGCATCATGCCGCAGAAGCGCAACCCGGTGGCACTGGAACACTCGCGCGCGATTGGCAGCAAGGCCGTCGGGCAGGCGCAGGCCATCACCACCGCGGTGCACAACACCCCGTTTGGCGACATCAACGACACCGAAGACGACTTACAGCCGCTGGTGGCGTCGATGTTCCGTGACGCAACGCGGATGGTGACACTGGTTGCCGCGGCGATGAAGCTGGCCGACTTCAACGTCGAGAAACTGGCGGCGCGTGCCGGTGATCATGGGACGACGCTGACCGAAGTGGCGGATACGCTGGTGCGCGACCATGGGCTGTCGTTCCGCAATGCGCACGCCATTGCCGCGCTCCTGCTGACGGCGCGCACCGAGCATCCCAACGTGGCGCTGTCGGGCGCGCTGGCGAAGGCGTCGGCCGCGATTCTGGGCCGCGCGCTGGCATACACCGAGGCCGACTTGCAGAAGATCATGAGCCCCGAGCACTTCGTCACGGTGCGCACCACGTTCGGCGGGCCATCGCCGAGTGAAACCGCGCGGGCCATCAGCGAATCCGCCCGCCTGCTTGAGTCGGATCGCAACACCTGGGCCGCACGCCGCCGGCAGCTCGAACGGGCCGAAGCCGAACTCACCGCCAGGGCCGGTGCGTTATGACGACGATGCAGCGCACCTACCTCCGCGTCGGCATTGTCTGGGTGTTGACCCTCGCGGCGCTGTATGCGTTCCAGGTGTTCTACACGCGATAGATGTCAGCCATCGACTGGGCCATCATCGGGCTGTATCTGCTGTGGATCGTCTGGGACGGCATCCGCCTGAGCCGCGATACCAACAAGGTCGAGGGCTATTTCCTCGCCAGCAAGAGCCTGCCGTGGTGGGCGGTCGGCTTGTCGGTGATGGCAACGCAGTTGTCGGCCATCACCATGACCAGCAGCACCGGCCAGGGCTACGCCGACGGCATGGGCCTGCTGCAGCAGTACTACGCGCTGCCGATCGCGATGATCATCATCGCGGTCACCTTCGTGCCGTTCTTCCGCCAGGCCAACATCTACACCGCCTACGAGTACCTCGAAGGCCGCTTCGACCTCCGCGTGCGGTCGCTGACGGCATTGCTGTTCCTGTTCTCGCGAGCAATGGGCACCAGCGTCGTGATTTCGGCCCCCGCCGTGGTGCTGTCGGTGATGCTTGGCGCCGACGTCGCCACCATCTGCGTCCTGCTTGCGGTACCGACGGCGATCTACACCATGTACGGCGGTGTGCAGGCGGTGGCGTGGACCGACGTCAAGCAGATGTACCTGATCGTGTTCGGCCTGTTCGCCTCGTGCGCGACCTTGATCGCCGGCCTGCCCAACACCATCAGCGTCAATGACGCGATGCAACTCGCCGGGACCGCCGGCAAGCTGCAGGCGTTCGATTTCTCAACCGATCCGTCGGTGCGGTTCACGTTCTGGACGGGCACGCTCGGTGCGCTGTTCCTGTTCCTGTCGTACTTCGGGACGGACCAGAGCCAGGTGCAGCGGCATCTGACCGCCAAGTCGGATGACGAAGCGCGCACGTCGTTGTTCATGAGCGCCTACTGGAAGATTCCGCTCCAGGCGCTGGTGATGATCATCGGCGTGCTGATGTTCGTGTTCTACCTGTTCACGCCGCCGCCGATGCTGTTCAATCGATCGCACGACGATCGGGTCCGCGCCAGTGCGCGCGCCGGCGACTACGCGGTGCTCGAGCAGCGGTTCACCGCCGCCACCAGCGAGCGCGGCATCGCCGCCCAGGCACTGGCCAACGCAAAACGGTCGGGCGATTCGGCGGCGATTGCCGCGAGCAAGGACGCGTTCCTTGCTTCGGAACAGACGGTCAAGGGCGTCCGTGCCGAAGCCATCGAGCTGGTCAAGGACGTCACCGGCGACCGCAGCTACAACGACGTCAACTACATCTTTCCGCTCTACATTGTCACCCAGATGCCGGTCGGCTTGATCGGCCTGCTGATGGCGGCCATTTTTGCGGCGGCGATGTCGAGCATTGCCGGCGAGCTGACATCGCTGTCTACCTCCACCGTGATGGACTTCTATAAGCGGTGGGTGCGCAGCGACGGAGACGATGCGCATGTGCTGAAGGTGTCGCGGTTCGCCATGCTGTTCTGGGCGATGTTCGCGTCGCTGGTGGCGATCTGGGCGGTGGAGCTGGGATCGCTGATCGAAGTCGTCAACCGGTTTGGATCGTTCTTTTATGGATCGATCCTGGGCGTGTTCCTGCTGGCGATTGGCTGGCCGCGCGCCAATTCCATCGGCGCTCTGGTGGGCCTGGTCGCGGGCATGAGCGCGGTGGCCTACTTCACGGTGTTCACGAGCGTGGCGTTCCTCTGGCACAACCTGATCGGCGCCGTCGTGGTCTTTGTCACCGGCATGATCGTCAGCGAGCTCACCGGCCCGCGAAAAGCGTAATGGGCCGTCCGCTGCTGATCGCGGTGTTCGGCGTGCTGGCGCTGATGGTGGCGTCGTGGGCGCTGGGCGAGTTTCTCAGACAGCGCAAAGATAAGTAGTTGCTAGCATCCAAACCTGTCCAGTTCGTCCTTCCCAATCACCACGTTCCAGACCAACAGCTCGTACTGCACCACGCCGGCCTGGTAGTACGGGTCCGCATCGCGGATCGCGTCGAGTGTCTTCTGCGCGTTGTCGTCGTCAACGCGGAGCAGCATCATGCCGCCAAACCGCGGGTCGTGAGGCCCGGCGGCGAGCAGCTTGCCTTCTTCTTTGAGTTGCCGCTGAAAGGCACGGTGGGCGTCCTGATGGGCGACGACTTCTTCCAGGGGGCGGCGGTAACGGATGAGCGCGAGCGCGTACATGCCGAAACAGGATACAGCAGTCCCGCAATCGGACACTCTCTGAGGGGGTTGCAACCGCTTCCTGGTCGTAACCGTCAATCTATCGGCGGGTTACAGGAAGCGGGCAGTCTGGTACGGTCCTCGCGATAGGAAGGACCTGGAACGCATCATGGCAGCACCACGAACCTCCATCGACCGCCCCCGGCAGCTTGCCAGGAGCCGGTTCTGGCCGCGTGTCTTTGGGGCGGTGAGCGTCAGTTGGCTGACGCTGGCGCCGGTTGCGGCGGCTGCGTTGTGGCTGCTGATGAGCGACCCGGTCACGGCTGCCGCGGTCATGGAGCGTGGTGATCTGCTCCCGGTGATGGCGGCGCTGTAGCCGCGATCAACTGAACCGTTCCTCCTAGAATAAGGAGGATGCCGTCGCTGACATTCCTTGGAGCCGCTCGAACGGTCACCGGGTCCAAGTATTTGCTCGAGGGAGACGGTCAGCGTCTGCTGTTTGACTGCGGCCTGTTCCAGGGTCTCAAGCAACTTCGCCTCCGCAACTGGTCTCCGCTGCCGATTCCACCGGAAACCATCGACGCCGTCGTCCTGACGCACGCGCACATCGATCACACTGGTTGGCTTCCGCGGCTGGTCGCCCAGGGCTTCAACGGTCCGGTGTACTGCACTGGCGGCACTGCGGACCTGTGCCGGCTCGTCTTGCCCGACGCCGCGCACCTGCAGGAAGAGGATGCGAAGTTCGCCAACAAGCGCGGCTTCAGCAAGCACCACCCGGCACTGCCTCTCTACACAACAGAGGATGCGGCCGAAGCGCTGACCCGGCTGCGCCCGTCACCGTTCGGCGAGAAGATCGCAATCGGCAAGGGCATCGAAGCCGAGTTCATCAACGCCGGCCACCTGCTCGGGTCGTCGTATGTGCTCGTGACGCGGCAGGATCGCAGCGGCGGGCGCCTCATGTTTGGCGGCGATCTCGGGCGCTATGCTCGCCCAATCCTTCCCGATCCATCACCAGGCGTTGAGGCGGATGTGCTGCTGGTGGAATCGACGTACGGCGATCGCGTGCATCCGCCGGAGGACAACGGCGCCACGCTCGCGCGCATCGTCACGGAGACGATTGCCCGCCGCGGCAAAGTGATCGTGCCGGCCTTTGCCATCGGCCGCGTGGAGGAGCTGCTCTACTGGTTGTTCAGGCTCGAAGATGAAGGGCGACTGGGGAAGGTGCCGGTTTACGTCGACAGTCCGATGGCGCTCAAAGGCATCGAGTACTACAGCGCCCGGACAGGCGAGCTCGATCCGGAGACCGCCACGATGCGGCGCAGGCTGCCGCGCTTCAGGCCGGTCAATTCCGCCCACGACTCGAAAGCGCTGGTCGAGAACGACCATCCAGCGGTGATCATCGCGTCGAGCGGCATGGCCTCGGGCGGGCGCGTTCTGCACCACCTGTTTGCAGGCTTGCCCGATCCGCGCAATACCGTGCTGTTTGTCGGCTTCCAGGCCGCCGGCACGCGCGGCCGCCAGCTGATTGACGGCGCCAAATACGTGAAGATCTTCGGGCAGCACGTGCCCGTCCACGCCAGAATAGAGAAGACCAACGGGATGTCGTCGCACGCCGATGCGGGCGAGATCATCCGCTGGCTGCGCACCTTTCCCCGCGCGCCGAAGACGACCTACCTGGTGCACGGCGAAGCGATGGCGCAGGACGCGTTGAGAATGCGCATCACGAAAGAGCTTGGATGGAACGTAGAGATTCCGGCGCACGGTCAGAACGTCGACCTGCCGCTGTAGACACCGGCCGCCAGTACCTGCTCGAACAAATCGACGATGCCGCGGTCGTCCAGCTGTACGCCGACGGGTTCGACAAGCTGACGCTGAAAGAGAAGACGCTGGTCTGGCATTTGTACCAGGCCGCGCTCGCCGGCCGCGACATCTATTACGACCAGCGCCATCGCTTCAATCTCGGCATCCGCCACTTGCTCGAGCAGATTCTGCGTCATCCGAAGGGCGTGCCGGCAGACACGCTCGCGGAGTTGACGCGCTACACGAAGCTGTTCTGGCTGAACACGGGGCCGTACAACAACCTCACCGCACGGAAGTACCTGCTCAACCTCGATCGCCGGCGGGTCGTCGAGGCCATGGAACTGGCGGCGATCAGCGGCGCTGATTTCCGCCTGGAGGAGGGCGAAACGATTGCGGCGCGCGTCGAGCGCTACGCCCGCGTGTTCTTTGATCCGGACTTCGAGCCGATGGTCACGTGCAAGACGCCAGGCGAAGGCCAGGACATCCTGGCGTCGAGCGCCAACAATCTCTATCGGGGCGTGACAATGGCCGACCTCGAAGGGTTTGAGGAAAACAACCAGCTGAATTCACGCGTCGTCAAGCAGGACGGCGTGGTGGTGGAGCAGGTCTACAAAGTGGGCGGCCTCTACGGGCGGGAGCTCGCGACGATCTCGGGCCACCTGCGTGACGCGATTCCGTTCGCGCCGGAACCGTTCGCGAAGGCGCTCGCAGCGCTGATCAAGTGGTATGAGACCGGTTTCGACAGCGATCGCGAGGCCTTCGACATTGCCTGGGTCCAGAACCGCGAGTCGGCCGTGGACACGATGAACGGTTTCATCGAGGTCTACATGGATGCGCGCGGCATGAAGGGCGCCTGGGAAGGCGTGGTGTACTACGCCAACCACGACAAGACAAACAAGATTCGCACGCTCGCGGAGCACGCGCAGTGGTTTGAAGACCGCCTGCCGGTCGACCCGATCTATCGCAAGCCCACGGTCCAGGGTGTGTCGGCGCAGGCGATTGAGGTGGTGGTGGAAGCCGGCGACTCCGGACCGATCACCCCGATTGGCGTGAACCTGCCGAACGATCAACGGCTCCGCGAACAGTACGGCAGCAAGTCGGTGTCGCTGTCGAACGTGCTCGACGCCCACGAGCGCTCGACGCCCGACAGCTTCCGCCAGGAGTTTGCGTGGGACGATGCGGAGGTGGAGCGGGCGAAGCGCTGGGGCGGCTTTGCGGGCGAGTTGACGACGGAGATTCACGAAGTGCTGGGTCACGGCTCCGGCCGCATGGCGAATCACATCACGGTCACGCCGCAGGACTTGCTCAAGGAACAGTACTCGGCGCTCGAAGAGACCCGCGCGGACCTGGTGGCGCTGTGGTACGTCGCCGATCCGTATCTGGCGACGCTGGGCCTGGTGTCAACGGACGCACAGCGGGCGGTGGTGCAGACGGAGTTCGAAGCCTACGCGCGCAACGCCCTCGTGCAACTGCGCCGGGTGCGAGTTGGTGCGCAGCTCGAGGAAGATCACATGCGCAACCGGCAGGCGATCGTGCACTGGCTGCTGGCCAACACGAAGGCGATTGACGTCCGCCGCCGCAACGACAAGACCTATTTCGTGGTGGTGGATTGCGACGCCTTTCACGCCGGTGTGGGCAAGCTGCTGGCGGACGTGCAGCGGATCAAGTCCGAAGGCGACTACGCGGCTGCCAAGCAGTTGTTCGAGACGTATGGCGTGCACTTCGACCCCGCGATGCGCGACGAAGTCGTGGCCCGCGTCGATCACCTGCGACTGCCGTCCTACACGGGTTTCGTGATGCCGAAGCTGACGCCCGTCACAGGTGCGAGCGGCGAGATCGTCGACGTCAAGATCTCGTATCCTTGCGACCTGACCACCCAAATGCTGGAGTATTCAGCCCGCTCGCATCATTCGGGGGCTGGCCCCAAATGACGTACGAGAGTGCAGACTTTGCGACCATGACGCACAAACTGCTGATTGCCTTCCTGTTCTTCGCCGCGCCGGCGTCGGCGCAAACGCTGCAGGAGCGGATGCTCCAAGCCGAGGATGCGCGGCCCACGACCGAGGCGGGCCTGGCGCCGCTCAGAGAAGGCCTGCAAGGCGGCGCGCGACGAACCGCGATTCGCGCGATCGGACGGCTCGAACGGCCCGAGATGATTCCGATGATCGCGCCGGCACTGAACGACGGCGTCGGCATTCGCGCCGAAGCCGCCGACGCGCTCGCCCAGATGGCGCGCACGCCGGCGGCAGTGGCGCAGGTGCAGAAGCTGCTGCTGGCCCGCGCGGCGACCGATGCCGGCCTGGGCACCTGGGAATCGTGGGGCGAGATCGCCGCGGCGCTCGGCCGGCTGCAGTACGACACCGCCGCGCAGGTGGCAGAAACCGAAGCGGTGCTGCTGGCCGGACTGCCGTCACCGGACTCCTTGAACGATGTCGAGACCGCCGCGTTGATTGGATCCGCGCGCGGCTTCGAGTCGCTGGCGCGGACCGTCCGCGGCAGGAAACTGCCCGCCCTCGGCGAGCGCGCGTGGGATCTGCTGCGATGGGCGGCCACCGCACAGCGGCCCGCCTCCGATCCACGACATGCGATTACCCGCCGCCTGGCCATGGCGGCGCTCGTGACCGGCAACCAGGCGACGACATCGGTGATCGAACGCGGCCTCAACGACGTCGATGCCGAAGTCCGGCGCTTCGCCGCGGCCGCGGCGGCGACAGACACCCGTATTGACGAACGTGAGCGCGTGATTCGGATCGCCCTCGCCGACCAGGAACCGCGCGTGCGGCTCGAGGCGCTCCGCGCGTGGGGCCGTCACCTGCAGAAGACGTCATGCGCACCGGTGACCGCCGCTCTCAAAGACACCAACCTTCACGTCCGGCTGCAGGCGATCGATCAGCTCGGCACGCCATGCCCCGCAGCGGATGCCGCCGCGACGCACTTGCAGCCGATCGCCGCATCGCTCAACACGATGGCGCGCCAGTGGCACGCGCCCGCCCACGCGATCGTGTCGCTCGCGCGCATTCAGCCGGACACGGCCAGAGACGCCGTGAAGCCGTTCGCCGCGCATCCGACCTGGCAGGTGAGGATGTATGCCGCGCGCGCCCTCGGCATTGCCGGACGGACGGCAGGTGACCTCGGCGCGCTGCCGGTCGATCCCCACCACAACGTCGCCGAGGCGGCGCTACAGGCGTTGATCGACCTGAAGGCGCCTGACGCCGAAACCGCCGCGCTCGCGCTGCTCGATCGGCCGGACTACCAGCTCATTCTGACGGCGGTGAAAGCGCTCGAGAGCAAGACCGTCGCGTCACGAGCCACGCGGCCGCTGCTGACGACGCTGGGCCGAATCACCAGGGAGAACAAGGACACCGCGCGCGACCCGCGCATGGCGATCCTCAACCGCCTCCACTCCTACGGCGTCACCACGCAGGCGGTGGAGCTGGAGGGCTACCTCACTGACTTCGATCCGGCGATCGCGCGCCGGGCCGCTGAGATCCTGACCGAGTGGACCGGCAAGCCGCGTGTCGCCGCCGCCCGGCCGCTGACGCCGCCGGGCGTGACCATGGCGATGGTCAACGCGCTTCGCGGCAAGTCGCTGCGCTTCCACATGCAGGGCCGCGGCTACTTCGACGTCGGCCTCGAGGTGGATGCGGCGCCGCTCACGGCGATTCGCATCGCGCGCCGCGCCGGCGAGGGCTACTACAACGGCCTGACGTTCCACCGGATCGCGCCGAACTTCGTCATCCAGGGCGGCAGCCCCGGCGCCAACGAGTACAGCGGCGAGGCGCATTACATGCGCGACGAAGTCGGCCTGCACCTGCGGGGCACGGTCGGCATTTCCACCCGCGGCCGGGACACCGGCGACGCGCAAATCTTCGTCAACCTGATCGACTCGCCTCGCCTCGACCACATGTACACCGTCTTCGGCACGGTGATCGCCGGAATGGAGGTGGTTGACGGCACGATGGAGGGCGACGTGATCGAGCGGGTGGAGCTGGTCCGCCGCTGAATGATCTCATCGAGACTCCCGAAGAACCTCCAGCTCAACGCCGTGGCCCGCGCGCTCGACGCGAAGCGCCGCGGTGGCGTGCCTCTGCTCGATCTGACCGAGACGAATCCGACCAGAGCGGGATTCGACTATCCGAACAATCTGCTGGAGCCGCTCGCGCATCCGCGTGCGCTCGACTACGATCCGCAGCCGCTTGGCCTCTGGCCGGCGCGCGCCGCCGTCGCGGCCGACTTCCGGCGGCGGGGCATGGTCATTTCCGCCGATCGCGTGGCCCTGACGTCGAGCACCAGCGAGGCCTACGCGCTGCTGTTCAAGCTGCTGTGCAATGCGGGCGACGCCGTGCTCGTGCCGCAGCCCAGTTATCCGCTGTTCGAGCACCTGACGCAGCTTGAATCCGTTGTCGCGGTGCCGTACGCACTCGACTATCACGGCGGCTGGCGGATCGACCTCGATTCAATCCAGCAGGCCGCCACCGATCGTGTGCGGGCGATGCTGCTCGTGTCGCCGAACAATCCGACGGGTTCGTTCCTGCATCGCGACGATCTGTCCGCCATCGCCGCCATCGCCGCGACACGCGGCTGGGCGATCATCGGCGACGAGGTGTTTGCCGACTATCCGCTCGATCCGGCGCCGAACGCGGCCGCTGTGCTGCCGGGCGCGGAGCTGCTGACGTTCAGCCTCGGCGGGCTGTCGAAGTCCGCCGGCCTGCCGCAGCTCAAGCTTGGCTGGATCGGCTTCGGCGGTCCCACCGACATCGTCGATCGGACCATCGCGGCGTATGAGGTCATGGCCGACGCCTATTTGTCGGTGTCAACACCCGTGCAGGCGGCGGCCGTGGAACTGATCGAGCACGGCGCGGTGATCCGGGCGCAGATCCTGTCTCGCCTGCGCAGGAACCTGGATGCGCTCCGCTCGCTGGCAGCTGAACACCCCTCGGTCGAGGTCCTGAAGGTCGAAGGGGGATGGTCCGCGGTCCTCAAGGTGCCGCAGCTGCGCTCCGACGAGGCGCTGGTGCTCGAGCTCCTCGAGGAGGACGACGTGCTGGTGCATCCCGGCTACTTCTTCGACTTCGCTCGCGAGGCGTTCGTGGTGGTCAGCCTGCTGGTCGAACCAATGGCGTTCGATCGCGCGATTGGTCGCGTGCTGAAGCGGGCGGCGTCGTGAGGAACCAACGCGCCAGCGGCATCAGCGTGGCGCTGTTCTCTCTGGTGTCCGGCCGCGGCTGGGGCATCGGCGAGTTTGCCGATCTGCCGCCGTTTGCGCGCTGGCTCGACGAGGCCGGCCAATTGGTGGTCCAGCTCCTGCCGATTCACGAGATGCCGCCGAACGAGACATCGCCGTACTCGGCGATGACCGCAATGGCACTCGATCCGATCTACATCTCGATGTGGCAGGTGCACGACTTTGTCGGCCTGGGCGGCGAGCTGGCGATGGATGGCGCCGAGCGCGCCGAGCTCGATCGGCTGCGGCGCCTGCCGGCCATCGATTACGCGTCGATTCGGCGCCTCAAGAGTCGATGGCTGCGCCGATCGTTCGATCGCTTTCTGACGCTCGAAGTCGCCCGCGGATCGCCGCGCGCGGCGCGGTTCGACGCGTTTGCGCGAGAGCAGGCCTGGTGGCTCGACGAGTACGCGCTGTTTCGCTCCCTGCACGCACTGCACGAGGACCTGCCGTGGACGAAATGGCCCGACCCGCTGGCCAAGGCGGCCGAACTGGCGGTAGTCGAAGCTCGAGCCGCGCTGCGCATCGAAATCACGTATCGCTCCTACCTGCAGTGGATTGCCGCCGAGCAGTGGGCCGACAGCAAGCGGCTGGCCTGGCCGATCCGCGTGTTCGGCGACCTGCCGTTCATGATTGCCGTGGACAGTCCCGATGTGTGGGCGCGGCAGGCGGAGTTCCGCTTCGATGCCACCATCGGCGTGCCGCCGGACGCGTTCAGCGAAACCGGACAGGATTGGGGACTGCCGCCGTGGCGTGCCGCGGTCATGGCCTCGAGCGACTATGCCTGGATGCGCGCACGGTCGCGGCGCTATCGCGATCTGTACGACGGCTATCGCCTGGACCACCTGGTCGGGCTGTACCGCACCTGCGTGCGGCCGATCGACAAGTCAGCCGCCGCGTTCTTCGACCCGGCCGACCAGCATGAGCAGCTGGCGCTCGGTGAAACGCTGATCGGCATATTTGCGTCGGGCGGAGCGGACCTCATCGCGGAGGATCTCGGATCGATTCCGGCCTTCGTTCGCGAATCAATGGCGCGGCTCGGCCTGCCTGGACTCAAGGTGCTGCGCTGGGAACGTCACTGGGATCGCGACGGCCAGCCGCCCGTCGATCCCGCCGAGTTCCCCGAGGTGTCGGTGGCGACCACCGGCACTCACGACATTGAGCCGCTGGCGGCAACGCCGCAAGGCGATACCGAAGACAAACGCGCGACGGTGATGCGTGCGCTGCTGTCGGCGCGATCGCGATTGGCGCTGGTGCCGTTGCAGGACGCATTCGGCTGGACGGATCGCATCAACACACCGGCCGTCGTAGACGACGTCAACTGGACGTGGCGGGTGAGGTGGCCGGTCGATACGTGGCTGACTTCTGACGAAGCGGTCGAGCGCGCCCATCAGCTCAAGGCGTGGACGCGAGAGGCGGGCCGGTGAGCGACGCCGGAGGGCCGCAACCCGATCCTTCCGGCGCTGCTCACGCAGGTCCGATTCCTGCTCCCGGTTGATCGACACCGTCGGTTCCAAGCTGCAGGGTGATGCCGACGGCATCTTCACCCAGGCGCGATGCCATCGCCCGCAGGGACTCGCGCTGGATGGCGACACGCTGTACGTCGCCGACACCTAATAACCACCAGATCAAGTCGATCGACGCGGCGACCGGCCGCATCGCGACGCTGACGATTGACGGTTTGACGCCGGCACAGGCGTGGAGCTACCTTCGCCGCTGATGATTGCCCGAGCGTCGATCGCCATGGTCCTCGTGAGCCTGTCACTTGCCGTGGCCTGCCAGCCGGCTCGTCCAGCGCCGGATCGCCCGATTGTCATCCTGATTTCGATCGATGGCTTCCGCTGGGACTATCTCGATACGTTCGCGCCGGCGAATCTGCTGCGTCTCAGTGCTGAAGGCGTGCGCGCCGATAGGCTGATCCCGGAGTTTCCGTCGAAGACCTTTCCGAATCACTACACGATCGTGACCGGGTTGACGTCGGCTCACCACGGCATCATTTCCAACAACATCAAGGCGCCCGACATTCCCGGCGAGTTCTCGTTGTCGAATCGCGAGGTCCAGAGCGACCCGCGCTGGTGGGGCGGCGAGCCGATCTGGAACACGGCGGAGCGACAGGGATTGAAATCAGCCCCGATGTTCTGGCCCGGCTCCGAGGTCCTGATCGGCGGCCGCCGCAGCACCTATTGGATGCCGTATCAGGACGACATGCCGCACGAGCAGCGGGTGAAGCGGGTGCTCGACTGGCTGCAGCTGCCGCCAGGCGAACGGCCGTCGTTCCTGACGCTGTATTTCAGCGACGTGGACAGCGCCGGCCATCGCCACGGGCCCGATGCGGACGAGACCCGCGCCGCCGTGGCCAAGGTCGATCGATCGTTGGGACAGCTGATCGCCGGCGTTGAGCGGAGCGGCATGACGGATCGCGTGCACTACGTGATCGTCAGCGATCACGGGATGTCGGCGCTGAGTCCTGACCGCACCGTCGTGCTGGACGACTACCTCGACCTGGCTACGGTGGACGTGGTGGATTGGTCGCCGGTGCTGGGCGTCAACCCCAGGGGCGGCAACCTCGACGCGATCTATGCGAAGTTGAAAGACAAGCATCCGGCGCTGTCGGTGTTTCGCCGGCACGAGATTCCCGAAGCTTACGCTCTGGCCAACCACCCGCGCGTGCCTGCGATCTTCGGCGTGGTCAGCGACGGCTGGCAGATCGCGTCGCGGCGGGACGTGGCCCGCTGGCAGGCTCGTGAGCGGACCCCGCCCGGCGGGGCGCACGGCTATGACGCCTCGAACAAGTCGATGCACGGCGTGTTCGTTGCCGCCGGTCCGCGGATCCGCTCGGCACTGCGCGTCGCGCCGATCAGGAACATTCACCTCTACGAGCTGATGTGCGCCATCCTCGGCATCCAGCCGGCAAAGAACGACGGCGATCCGGCGGCGACCCGCGATATGCTGCGCTGACGCATGAATAGCTCGGATAGGATTACGCCTGCCGGCTGGAAGATCGTGCTCCTGGCCAGCCTCGGCGGCACACTCGAGTTCTACGACTTTGTCATCTTCGGCGTGTTCGCCAGGGACATTGCGGCCGCGGTCTTTCCGGCCACCGAGGCAACGGCGTCGCTGCTCGCCACCTTCGCCACCTTCGCGGTCGGCTACCTGGCCCGCCCGATCGGCGGCCTCGTGCTGGCGCACTACGGCGATCGCTACGGCCGCCGCGCGGTGTTTCTGTGGTCGGTGTTCATCATGTCGGGCGCCACGCTCGGCATGGGCCTGGTGCCCGACTTCGCCACCATTGGCGTCACCGCGAGCGTGCTGATGGTGATGCTGCGCCTGATCCAGGGCTTCTGCCTCGGCGGCGAGCTGCCCGGAGCGCTGACCTACGTGGTGGAAACCGCGCCGCGCATTGCGCCGTTCGTCTGCGGCGTGGTGTTTGCGTGCGTGACCATGGGCGTCGCGGCGGCGACCGGTGTCAGCCTGTCGGTGCGCACCTACCTCGATCCGGACATGGTGCCGCTCTACGGATGGCGCATCGCGTTCATCATCGGCGGCCTGGGCGGCGTGCTCAGCTTCGTGCTGCGGCGGTCACTGGAAGAATCACCCGAGTTCGCGCGGATGAAGAGCATGGCCGTGCGCCATCCCTTCCGAGAGCTGCTCAAGACCAACCCCGTGCACGTGCTGATCGGCTGCCTGATTCTCGCCGGCACCGGCACGTTCAACGGGCTGTTCTTCTCGCACTTGCCGGCCTATCTCTCGCAGGTGCTGCAGTACGACCCGCGCCAGGCCGTGCTGTCGCAGACGGTGGGCGTCATCGCCTCGGCGGTCGGCATCCTGCTGACCGGATGGCTCGGCGATCGCCTTCCGCCACGCTACCTGCTTGGCGCCGGCGTCGCCATCCTGATGGGCTTCGCGATTCCGTGGTACGGCGCCGTCGAAGCGCGATCGATGAACCTCACCCTGCTGTGCGTCATCGCCGGACTGGCCGCCGGGCTCACCAACGGCTCGTTCGCGGTGCTGCTCACCGATCTGTTCCCGACGCGGGTGCGGTTCACCGGCGTGGCCCTCGTCTTCAACGTCGGCTTCACGATCTTCAGCGGCACCGCGCCGCTGGTGGCGACCGCCCTGATCAGGGACACCGCCCAGAACACCTCACCGGCCTACCTGATGATCGGCAGCGCCGCGCTGGCGCTGCTCGGCAGCCTCTGGGTCGATCGCTACGGCGGCAACGTGATGGCCCGCCCCGCCTCCGCCACGGCTACGGCGAGACCGGCGGTGTGAGAGACGCGCAGACACGATAGACGACGAACACGCAGCCGCCATCCAGCGGACGGCTCACTTTCAGCTCCAGCTTTCCGGGCGAGCTGACGCTCGCCGACATTGCCGAAGAAGCCGGCGTGACGGCGGGCTTGCTGGTGCAGCGGTTTGGGTCCAAGCGCGACCTGCTGCTGGCGCTCTCGGAACGGTTCTCCGGCAGGACGGCGGAGATGTTCATGGGCCTGCGCGCGCAACACCGTTCAGCGCTGGCCGCACTGCGGGCCTACAGCGACGGCATGGCGCACCTGGCCGCGACCCCGGCCGCGCTGGCTCGCAACTTCGCGTACCTGCAGATCGATTTCACGGATCCTGATTTCCGTAAGCACCTGTCAACGCAGGCGGTGGCGACTTGCGACGAACTGCAGAAACTGATCCGCGAGGTGATGGATGCGGGTGACCTCGTGGACACCACCAACCCCAGGCAATTGGCCCGCACCATCGAAGCCGTCGTCAGCGGCTCGATGATGAGCTGGGCGTTCTACCAGGAGGGCACCGCTGCCAAATGGATGCGCCAGGACCTGGACGCTGTACTGCGGCCGTAGCGGCCGCGTCAGCAGATGAAGGCCTAGGTTCTCACATCAATCGACCGTCGGCGCGCAGCGTGGAACCTGGGCTCACTTCAGGCGCTGCAGGTCTGCTTCCGCGGCGATGAAGCCGAACGCATTCCAGCCGGCTCCAGACACGATGGTGTCGAGCGCCTGCCGCGCCCGGGCCTTGTCGCCGGTCACGAAGTAGTAGTTGGCAACGCCGTAGCCCTGCGTCGCAATCTGCGTCGCATCCGGCGTCTTGGTGTCGAGCAAGGCGTCGGGCTTCTCGAGACCCTTGTACATCAGCAGGCGGCGGTGATATGCCGTGTTCTCGAGGATGTCCATTTTCGGCTGGATGCGTTCCAGCACTTTTGCCGCGTCGGCCTTGCGATTGAGCCGCATCAGCGTCATCCACTGCCAGTCACTGGTCGCGACGATGGAGTCGTCATTGTTGGAGACCTTCATGCACTCCACCCACGCCTCGTACGCCTGGTCGTAGTGGCCCTGTAGGTAATGCGACAGCGCCAGGTGATACCAGATGTTGAACTGCAGGGTGCTGCGCGGCTTGCCGGCGGGGTTGGGCGCGCCGTCAGGCTCGATCTCATCGGGCTTGCCCTTGATCAGGGCCACGGCCTTCTCAAAGTCCGCCTGCGCGCTTGCGAACTGCCGGATGCTGATGTAGCGATGGCCGCGATGGCGATAGAACTTCGGGTTGTCGGGAAACTGCCCGATGCCCTTCGTGAACGCCGCGATGGCGTCGTTGTAGCGCCACAGGTACCCATAGCGGCGGCCGACCCAGATCAGCGCTTCCGGATCCTTCGGGTTCGCCGCCAGGGTCTTCTGAGCCTGGGCGAGGTCGGCTTCGAGCTTCTGCTGATTCGGAATGCTCGCGGGGATGAGCAGCGGCTTGCCGGACAGCGAGGTCGCCTCCGGTTTCTGAGCCATCGTCGCCGTCACGCTGGAGGCGAGCACTACAGCGGCCATTGCAAGTCTGATCATGGGCGATCTCCTGAAGTAGCTTCTGCTTCGTGGGCTTCCACGTCAAGCAATCCTGGCTGCGTCGGCGCATCGAGCTTGCGCGCCACGGTTTCGAGCGGATCGATCAGCGGAATCTCCTTGGCGCCGCCGGCGCCGAGGTCCCGGAACCGTCGTGCCTTGACCAGCACGTTGTTCTCGAACGAGCCAATCACCCTGTTGAAGGTGGAGAACGTGCCGTCAAGGCGGCGGCGGAGGTCTTCGAGATGCTCGGCCATGGTGGCCACGCTCTCGTGCAGTGCCTTGCCCAGCCGGCTGATCTCTTCGGCGTTCAGCGCCAGGCGTTCCTGCTTCCATCCGAACGACGCGGCCCGCAGCAGCGCAATCAGCGTCAGCGGACTGGCAATCAGCACATTCATTTTCACGCCGTAGTCGATCAGCGACGAGTCGCGCTCGAGCGCGGCCATGTATATCGCCTCGGCGGGCAGGAACAGCACGACCATCTCCGGTGAAGAGGGCAGCGCGTCCCAGTAGGCTTTGGCGCCGAGCTTAGTGACATGCTCCTTGACCTGCCTGACGTGATCGGCCAGCTTTCCGCTCCGCACGCCATCATCGTGTGCGCCTTGCGCATCGAGAAAGGCCTCGAGCGGCGCCTTGGCATCCACCACGATGGAGCGGCCGCCGGGCAGGTTGATCGTCATGTCGGGACGCAGGCGTCCGCCCTCGGTGAAGATGGTCGGCTGCTGATCGAAGTCGCAATGCTCCATCATGCCGGCAAGCTCGACGACCTTGCGCAGCTGAACCTCGCCCCATTGGCCGCGCACGCCCGGCGAGCGCAGCGCACGCACCAGCGTCTGCGTTTCCTGCTGCAGCTGCCGCTGGGTGTGGCCAACCAGGTTGAGCAGTGACCGCAGGCTGGCGCTGTCGTCGATGCGGGTCTTCTCGACGTCCTTGAGCCTGGCGTCGACCTGGACGAGCGTGTCCTTGAGGGGCGTGACCAGCGAGCCAAGCTCCTGCTGGCGGCGGGTCAGATCGATCGCGGCGTCGCGATGCACGTTGCCCAGTTTCTGATCGGCCAGTTTCAGAAACTCGTCAGTGGAGGCCTTGAGCGTGGTGGCGGCCAGCGCCTGGAACGCGTCGCGGAGCCGTTGGTCGTTGCCGGCGCGGGTACGCGACGCCAGCATCCAGCCGGCGGTGAATCCCGCGATGAGCGCGCCGACGATGAAGGCAATGTCCACGCTTCGGCAGTGTAACAGCGATTACCGAATCGTCCGTGTCGGCCCACGACGGCTTTGGCCGCCGCCACAGCGGGACCGACGCCGACAGCGGCGAGGCCATTGAGCGTCTCGATCTGGCGCCCGAGCTGGTCCAGCTGCGGTACGCAAGACGAGCAGGAGCCCGCTGGCTGCGGCTGTCGCGGTGATCGTCGTATTGTTCGGCGTCATCGGCTGGCTCTCGACGCGTGAGACCGAGGGGCTGCGCGAAGGCGACGGCGAACTGGTCGTGCAAACCCCCGCACCCGGCGCCGCGGTCACGATCGACGGCAAGCCCATGGGCGTGGCGCCGCCGACCATTGCGCTGTCTTCCGGCGCTCACCTCGTGGAAGTGAAGATTGGCAACGGCGAACCGCGTGTCGTCCCCGTGATGATTCGTGCCGGCGTGCAAACCGCGCAGTAGGTGGAGATGCCGGAGCCCCTCATAGCGGTCCAACCGCCGGCCGAAAAGAGTCGCAAGCGGTAGCCCCGATTTGCTAGGATTTACCAGCTTTTCATGCGCAAGTCTTACTACCTCGGTGCGGCACTTGGCCTGTTCGCTCTCGGCCTGCCATCAGCGTTCTGGCTGGTGTCGGCCGCCGATCCGGCGGCGACCGTTCGCGCCTACGACGTGCCGCTCGAAAAGGATGCGGATTTCCTCACCGGCTACGTGCCGGCCCGCACCACGCTGTCGAACCTGTTCGAGAACCACATGATTCAACGCGCCGACACGCCGGCGCTGGTCGCCTCAATCTCGGCGGCCATGGATGTGCGCCGGATGCGCGCCGGTCAGCCGTACACCATCGATCGCCTGCTCGACGGCCGCGTGCGCCGGTTCGAATACGAGATCGATCGCGATCGCCGGCTCACGGTCTCGCGGGCATCGTCCGAGGGCGCACCGCGCTTCCTCACGGCAATCGAGCGCATTCCGAAAGAGACCACCGTGGTCGCCGTCGAGGGCGCCATGACCCGCGAGACGAGCTCGTTGATCGCGGCGCTCGACGCGTCTGGTGAGGGCCTCGCGCTGGCGCTCGGCATCGCCGACGTGTTCTCGGGAGAGATCGATTTCAACTCCGATCTGCAACCCGGCGACAGCTTCCGCGTGCTCGTGGAGCGCCATACCCGTGAAGGCAAGCCCGCCGGCTACGGCGCCATCCTGGCCGGCGAGATCGTCAACATGGATCGAAAGATCCGCGCGATTCGCTTCACGCCCGACGGCGGCTCACCGGCGTATTACGATGAGAACGGCCGTTCGCTGAAGCGGTTTTTCCTGAAATCTCCGCTCAAGTTCGAACCGAGGATTACCTCGCGGTTCTCCAGCTCGCGCAAGCATCCCATTCTCGGCTACGCACGCGCCCACAACGGCGTGGACTACTACGCGCCGGCCGGCGCGCCGGTGGGAGCTGTGGCGCCAGGCGTGGTGACGCTCGCCGGGTGGACCAGTGGCGGCGGCCGCACCGTGAAGGTGCGGCACAACAACGGCTACGAGACCGAGTATCTGCATCTGTCGGCGATCTCGGTCCGGGCGGGAGCGCGCGTCGGGCAGGGAGAGCTCGTCGGCCGGGTCGGCCAGACCGGCCTGGCCACCGGCGTGCACCTGCACTACGGGATGAAGAAACACGGCCGCTACGTCAACCCGGTCATTGAGCACCGGAACATGCCGCCGGGAGAGCCGATCGCGCCGACGCTGATGACAGTGTTCACCAGCGACCGCGATCGCTACCTGCAGTTGATGTTCAAACCCACGCAGTCACGCGCAACGAACGACAACTAGTGACGCTCCACTAGTTGCTGGCTGCTCGCCACTCCGGCGACAACAGCCGCCGCAAGATGCCGGCCATCGCGGCCATATAATGGCAGGTTCAATGTCCGCGATTTATCCCTTTGCCGCACTCCGGCCGTCGCCCAAGGCTGCCGCCACGGTCGCGTCGGTTCCCTACGATGTCGTAAACACCGATGAGGCGCGGGCGCTCGCCACGGGCAATCCGCTGAGCTTCCTGCATGTCTCCAGACCCGAGATCGACATGCCTGCCGGTGCAGATCTTCATTCGGAGGCGGCCTACCAGCAGGCGGCGTCCGCATTTTCCGCTCTTCAGACCGATGCCCCGCTAATCGTCGAAGACACGCCGAGCTTCTACGTCTATCGATTGACGATGGGGGCGCACGTGCAGGCGGGCGTGGCCGCGTGTTTCTCGATCGATGAATACGATCGCGGTCTGATCAAGAAGCACGAGAAGACCCGCCCCGACAAGGAGGACGATCGCACGCGCCACATGCTGGCAATCAGCGCGCAGACCGGACCGGTGTTCCTGACCTATCGGGGCTCGACGGCGATCGACGCCGCGGTGGCACGCATCGTGACCGGCGCCGCGCTGTTCGAGTTCACGGCGCCCGACGGAGTGCGGCACGAAGTGTGGCGGGTGCCGGCGGACGAGAACCAGGCGATGGTCGACGGCTTCGCGCACGTCGAGGCGCTCTACATCGCCGACGGTCATCACAGGGCGGCTTCAGCGGCTCGGGCTCGCACGGCGAAAACAGCGTCTGTGCCATCTGCGGCCCTGGCATCCGAGGCCGGTCGCGTCCTGGCCGTGGCGTTCCCCGACAACCAGATGCAGGTGCTGCCGTACAACCGCGTTGTCCGCGACTTGAACGGCAGGACGCCCGAGCAACTGCTGAAGCAGCTCGAGGGGAGGTTCTCCGTTCGCCCGGGCGGACCCGAATCGCCGACGCAGAAGGGCGTGATGGCGATGTACCTCGCCGGGCAGTGGTTCACCATCGATGTCAAGACCGCCGCCGATGCGCTGGATGTCGATGTCCTGCAGACGGCCGTGCTCGAGCCCATGCTCGGCATCAAGGACGTCCGCACCGACAAACGAATCGACTTCGTCGGCGGCATTCGCGGCACACAGGAGTTACAGCGCCTGGTCGATTCCGGCGCCTTTGCGGTGGCCTTCTCGCTCTATCCGGTGTCGGTGTGCGACCTGATGCGCATCTCGGACGCCGGCGGGATCATGCCGCCGAAGTCGACCTGGTTCGAGCCGAAGCTGCGCGACGGACTGCTGTCGCATCTCATTTGAGGGATCAGGGATCAGGCATGAAAGTGCTGGTAGCCGACAAGTGTGAGAAATCCGGACTGGAAGCCCTGAAGGCTGCCGGTTGTGACGTCCTCTTCGAACCGGACGCATCCGGCGACGCGCTGGTTGACGCGATTCGCAAGTCACAGGCACCGGTGCTCGTTGTCCGATCGACCCAGGTGACCGACCCCATGATGGACGCGGGGGCGCTCTGTCGCTGATCGTGCGCGCCGGCGCCGGCGTCAACACCATCGACGGCGGGCCGTCGGCCCGCGCGCTGGATGCCATGCAGTCCAGTAATGCGGACATTCTCGATCTGCAATTAGTGAAGCTTCCGTAGAGATTATCCATATGGCCACCACCACTCATCGCGTCTTCAATTTCTCCGCCGGTCCCGCAGTGCTGCCCGTTACCGTCCTCGAGGAGGCACAGCGCGATCTCGTGGCGCTGCCCGGCGTCGGCATGTCGGTGCTGGAAATCAGCCACCGGTCCAAGACCTTCGAAGGCATTCTCGCCAGGACCGAACAGGACCTCAGGACGCTGGGCGGTGTGCCGGCCAACTACCAGGTGTTGTTCCTGCAGGGTGGCGCATCGATGCAGTTCTCCATGGTGCCGCTCAACCTGCTGACCTCCGGCTCCACCGCCGACTACATCGTCACCGGCGGCTGGTCGCAGAAGGCCGTCAAGGAAGCGCAGCGCGTGGGCGCGGTGCACATTGCCGGGTCCACGGAGAGCGAGAACTTCAGCCGCATTCCCCGGCAGGACGAGCTCAAGTTGACGACCGGCGCCGCCTACGTCCACTTCACCACCAACAACACGTTGTTTGGAACGGAGTGGGCGCATGAGCCGTCGGTCGGCGACCTGCCGCTGGTGGCCGATACCTCGTCGGACATGTTCAGCCGGTCCATCAAGGTCTCCAAGTACGGCCTGATCTACGCGGGCGCGCAGAAGAATCTCGGGCCGTCGGGCGTGACGCTCGTCATCATCCGCCAGGACCTGCTGGCGCGGTCGTCGAAGTCGCTGCACACCATGCTGAACTACGCGGTGCACGCCGAGAACGGCTCGATGTACAACACGCCGCCGTGCTTCGGCATTTACCTGATGGGCCTGGTGATGAAGTGGGCGCTGGCTCAGGGTGGTCTCGAGGCGATCGGCAGGATCAACGAGCGCAAGGCATCGAAGCTCTACGCCGAGATCGATCGCAGCGGCTTCTATCGCGGCACGGCGGAGAAGAACAGCCGCTCGCGGATGAACATCACCTTCCGGCTGCCCAGCGAGGAGCTCGAGAACAGGTTCGTGAAGGAATCGACCGCCGCCGGTCTGGACGGCCTGAAGGGCCACCGCTCGGTCGGCGGCATGCGCGCGTCAATCTACAACGCCTTCCCTGAGGAGGGCGTCGACGCACTGGTCTCGTTCATGCAGGAGTTCGAGAGCAAGAACGGATAGGTGGATAGGCCAATCGGCCGGTAGGGCAACAGGAATTAGTTTTCAGGAGGGCGCTTGAAGCCTCGGCGGCCGCGTCGACGCCGGCCACGGCGGCGCCGGGGGCGGCCGTCACCCTGCGGCCGTTCGCCCTCCTCGGCCGGTGCGTGCGCGGCTTGGTCTCCCACCGCCTCGACGAAACCCTTCCAGTGTTCGACCACCGTCGGCGTATTGCCGTGGATGTCGAACCACGTCAGCGCATCTTCGAACGGCCCGCGATGCATCAGCGCCCGCTTGGCGCGCGCCGGCATTTCGACGTCGGCAATGCGCGACTGCAGTGACAGCAACTGGCGGAGCCGCTCCGTATCGCCGCGGGCGATTGGCAGCATGCCGATCTTGAGGATCGGCTCCTTGGGCGGCCGCCGGAACTTCGTCCTCGTCTTCGGCGCAATCAGGTTGCCGACGTTGTCGTCGTCTTCCTGATCAGGCTCCGGTTCGACCGGATCCCAGCGCCTGCCCTGAGCGGAGTCGACGGAACGCTCGTAGCGAGGCATCAGGCCGAGCGGGAGCAGCACGGTGCCGAGCAGCACCGGGTTCCGCAGCGTGGCCGGGGCGACGTCGAACCTGCGGCGGTAGGCATCGAGCGCCGCCAGGCTGGTCCACAAGGCGTCGCTCTTCGCGCCCTTCTGGATCTCCGGAGTGGCCGGTTCGAGCAGACGATGTTCGGCCAGCGATCGGAACGTGTGCTCGGCATAGCCCGAGCGGAGGATCTTGTAGTACTCCTCGATCATCCGCGCCGGCGAGGCGGTCGCGATCAGTTCGCGATAGGTCGCAATCGCCGACACGATTGGCGGATCCAGCCGGAAGCCAAGGCGCGATGCCATGACGATGGCGCGCAGCATGCGGACGGGATCCTCCTGGAAGCGTTGGTTCGGATCGCCGATGCAGCGGATCAGCTGGTCCTTGAGATCCTGGAGCCCGCCGACGTAATCGATGATCGAAAACGTGGCGATGTCGTAGAACAGCGCGTTGATGGTGAAGTCGCGCCGGAAGGCGTCTTCTTCCGGCGTGCCGAACGTGTTGTCGTGCGTCTTGTTCAGCAGCAGCGCCTGCGCATCGGCGCGGCCCTGGGCGACTGCGTCCAACAGCGGGTCATCGGGTGTGGCGCGCCGAGGCTCGCCACCGGCCTCTGGAGCGAAGGCGGATTCGCCTTCCGACCCGGCGGGGACGTTGCGCCTGAAGGTAGCGACTTCGATGGTCTTGGTGCCGAACCGCACGTGGGCCAGTCGGAACCGGCGGCCGATGATCCAGCAATTCCTGAACAGCTTCTTGACCTGGTATGGATGGGCGGAGGTCCCGATGTCGAAGTCCTTGGGCCGCCGGCTCAGCAGCAAATCGCGCACGCTGCCGCCGACAAGATAGGCGACGTTTCCGGACTCGTGCAGGCGATACAGCACCTTCAGCGCGTCCGAATCGATGTCCCGGCGTGAGATGGGGTGCTCAGCCCGCGGGACGATCACCGGCTCGGTCATTCAACTCTTCATTGTAAGGGCTGCACGACCTGCTGGAACAGCTTCGCATCGATGTTCTTGACGTCCGGGCGCTGCGGATCCTGCTCCGAAAACAATTCCATCCTGACGGACGGGCAGTGCGGGCCGAAGGAAGCTGGATCGTAGACGTAGAGGCCTTCGCGAATCGTCAGCTTCTCGGAGACCTGGCGTTCGATGATGAACGGATGAATCGGCGTCACCTCCGTGCTGCCACAGTAAGCACGCATCCGGAGGAAATTTGAGCTGAAGCTCTTGAGCGGCGGGATCGCCATCCCCTGCGTTGCCCCCGCGCCGCGGACCAGCGTCTTCCAGAGGCGCTCCTCGAATTGCGGGCTGACGCGGATCATGACGACCGGCAGCGACTCTCGAACGTAGTCGGACCAGCCGGCGAAGTCGTACCGCGGATTCGCGATCATGGCGTCATCGCGCACGTGTCGCGGCGTCATGAGCGTGATGTCGAAGTCATCGGTCGCCACGGTCGGCGCCTGGAGCCTGGGGGCTGTCGGATCCGGCGGCCTGGCCGCGACGGGACGCGGATCCACCGGCAACGCGGTGGAGGGTGGCGGCACCTCCGCCAGCTTCTGTTCGACGGCGGCCAGGGCGTCGCACAGCCGGCCGACCGGCACCACCCACGAGTCGGTCCAGCGCCGCGAGCCCGCGTCACGTTCGTCGATGGCGCCAATGCCCAGCAACTCGCCGCCGGCCCCGAACACCGGACTGCCGGCGCTGTCGCGTGCCAGCGTCATGTCGGAGAAGAGTGCCTGCGCGGTGGTTCGCGTCACCTGGCCTCCGGTCAGGCTCCTGGGCGCGAACATCGGCGACGCGATGGCAGTGAGTGCGTCCTTGAATGCCGGCGCCGATCGCGCGGCCCCGCACGCGGCATCCACCGGGCGCGTCGCGGCCATCACCGCCGGATCGATCCGGATCAGCGCGGCGCCCGTCAGCCGTTCCGACAGAATCACGCTGCCGGCGACCTTGGTGCGCCTGGAGCCGCTGGACATCTCCACTTCGACGGCAGTGGCGCCTCGAAGCGCGTGGTGACTGGTGGCGATCACGCCGCGGCGGTCGATCAGGAAGCCCGACGCGTGCACCGTCGGTGTCCACACCTCGACGACGGCGTCCTGCCAGTTCGCGAGAATCGCCGAACCGGAATTGGCGCGCACGCCGGGCGTGTCCTCCACGGTGGCGTTCGCGCCGTTGAGTTCCAGCACCGTTGCCTGGCCGGCGGTGACGGTGATCATCTGCGTCCAGCCGAACAGGCCGCCGCCGAACGCCAGCGGCTGATCGGACTCAACGGTGTAGAGGCCGGCCGGCAGTTTCATGTCGACGGTGCCATCCGGCCCGGTGCGCACCCGTCGCGGTTCGATCGTGGACGGGTTATCGCTCACCAGCAGCAGATACCGGGGAATCGCCATCGCTGCGCCGCTGGCATCCGCCATCACCAGGCGAATGCGGAGCACGCCCGTGTCCTGCACAGCGGCCACCGCGATCACGCAGGCCAGCAGCCTCGTCAACATTGCATACCAATTGTAGAGAGTTTCTGTGCTATCAAGTCTTGTTGTGCTGTCTGCGCCTTCTGTGGCCGCGGTGTTGAGGTCGTCTGCGCTCGCTGTGGCCCTGGTATTCGCTCTGGCCCAGCCTGCTGAGGCGCAGCGCGCCGAATTGGCCAGGGCCCGGACGCTCTACAATCAGCGACAGTTCGACGGAGCCATCGAGGCGGCCGCGGTCGCGTCGAAGACGCCGGCGACGGCTGATGCCGCCACGGTCGTGCTGGCCCGCGCCCATCTCGAACGCTATCGCGAGCGCGCCAACCCTGAGGATTTGTCTGCGGCACGTGCAGCGCTTGGCACGGTGCGGGTGTCGAACCTCGATGCGCGCGACAGCGTCGACTTCCAGATGGCGCTGGGCGAAGCGCTGTTTTTCGACGACGACTATGGCGCGGCGGCGACGATTTTCGAGAGCGGCATCGACGCGGCCGCGGCCCAGGGGCCGCAGACCGGAGAGGCGATGCTGGAGTGGTGGGGCAGCGCGATTGAGCGTCATGCCGATTCGCTCGAGCGCGACGCGCGGATCGCAGCGTCGGGACGGCTGCGCGATCGCATGACGCGCGAGCTGGCGAAGAACCCCGGGTCCGCTGCCGCGGCCTACTTCCTGGTCGTCGGCATCCGTGGTGCCGCCGAACCGGTCGAAGCCTGGAATGCGGCGATTGCCGGTTGGGTTCGCGCGCGGCTGGCGGGCGCACGCTCGGCTACGCTGCGCGCCGATCTCGACAAGCTGGTGCTCGAAGGCATCATTCCCGACCGCGTTGGCTCGGTCGCGGCCGACAAGCGCGCGCAGGAGGAATCGGACCTGCGCGGTGAGTGGGCGGTGGTCAAGGAACGATGGAAGTAAAATCGCCTGTCACCCCTTGGCCTGGGTCCAGTTCTCGCCAATACCGGCATCAACATCGAGGGGCACGTTGAGTGTCACCGCCGTCGACATCTTCTGCTTGACGAGCGCCGCCACCTCGTCTGCCTGATCCTTCGGCGATTCGAACAGCAGTTCGTCGTGCACCGTCAGGATCATCCTGGCCGTGAGGTGTGACTGCGCCAGCGCTGCGTCGACGTCGATCATCGCGCGCTTGAGGATGTCGGCGGCCGTGCCCTGGATCGGCATGTTCACGGCGATGCGTTCCGCGCCGGCGCGAATCTGGAAGTTGCGGCTGGTAAGCTCCGGCACCGGCCGCCGGCGGCCGAACATGGTCTTGACTGCGCCGCTGGCCTGCGCGTCGGCGAGCGTCTTGTCGATGAACGCCCGTACGCGCGGGAAGCCGGCGAAGTACGCGTCGATGAACTGCTGCGCGGCCTGCTGCGACACGCCGATGTCTTTCGCCAGCGTGAAGGCGGTTTTTCCGTAGAGCAGCGCGTAGTTGATGATCTTGGCGCGGCGGCGCAGCTCGTACGGATCGAGCTGGCTGTCGGCCCCGAACACCCTGATGGCGGTCTGATCGTGAATGTCGTCGCCGCGCACGAATGCCTCGGTGAGCCTCTCGTCGCCCGACAGATGCGCCAGCACCCGCAGCTCGATCTGCGAATAGTCCGCCGAGATCAGGACGTGCCCTGGCTCGGCGATGAAGGCGCTGCGAATCTGGCGGCCGATCTCGGTGCGGATTGGAATGTTCTGGAGGTTCGGGTCGCTGCTGCTCAAGCGGCCGGTCGCGGCCACCGCCTGGCTGATCTGCGTGTGCACGCGCCCGGTCTCAGGATTCACCAGCGAAGGCAGCGCATCGATGTAGGTGCCCTTCAACTTCGACAGGCCGCGCCAATCGAGGATCAAGCGGCAGACTTGGTGCTGCAGCGCCAGCTCTTCGAGCACGTCCACCGCCGTGGAAGGCGCGCGTGACGTGCCGGTGCGCTTGAGCACCGGCAGCTGCATGCGCTCGAACAGCACTTCGGCCAGTTGCTTGGGCGAGCCGATGTTGAACTCGCCGCCGGCCAGCTCGAAGATGCGGCGGCTGAGATCCGTCATTTCCCGATCGAGCAGCACCGACTGCGACGCCAGCGAGCGCACGTCCACGCGCACGCCGACCCGCTCGATGGCCGCGAGGATCGGCACCAGCGGCAGCTCGAGATCGCGATAGACGGATTCGAGCGCGTCGCTCACCAGGACCGGCTTGACCTTTTGCGCCAGCTGGAAGGCGATGTCCGCGCGCTCGCCGGCGTAGTCCAGCACGCTGTCGACCGGCACGTGCGCGAAGGCGATGGCCTTGACGCCTTTGCCCCGAATCGCTTCTTCGGTGAGCGCCTTGTAGCCCAGCTGCTCCAGCGCCAGCGGCTCCAGCTCCTGGCTCGATCGGTTCGCGTCAATCAGGTAGCTGGCGATCATGGTGTCGAACCCGTTCGGGTTCTGCACGTCGACACCATGGCGGCCCAGCACGATCAGGTCGGCTTTCAAATCGTGGCCGATCTTTTCGATCGACGGATCCGTCAGCAGCGGCGCGAGGATTGCCAGCGCGTCGGCCTTCGCCATCGACACGCCGCTGCCAAACCCTTCGTGCCCCAGGGGAATATAGCGCGCCGTGGCAGCCTGGATGGAGATGGCGATGCCAACCAGAGTGGCCCTGACCGGCGCGGTGCCGTCGGTCATGACCTTCATGCTGAAGCGTCCAGCCGCCCGCAGCTCGGCGACCAGCGCCTTCAGCTCGTCGGTCGAGCCAATCAGCGCATAGTCCTTCTGCACCGATGACGCCGTTGGCGCGTACTCCGGTAGCAACGTGCGGAACTCCATCTTCGAGAACAGCGCGTAGCACCGTTCGCGATCGGCGCCCTTGAAACGAAACCGCTCCGTCTCAAACGGCACCTCCACATCCGTCTTGATCGTGACCAGCTGCCGGCTCTGGCGTGCCTGGTCCGCATGCGTCATGAGCCCCTCACGCTGCCGCTTGTTCTTGAGCTCCGGGGCATGCTGCAGCAGCGCGTCGAGCGATCCGTAGGTGCCGATCAGCTCGGTGGCGCCTTTCTCGCCGATGCCGGGCACGCCCTTGACGTTGTCAATCGAGTCGCCCATCAGCGCCAGCACGTCGCACACCTGCGACGGTTCAACCCCCCACTTCTCTTTCACGCCCTGCGCGTCGTACCACGTGCCATCGTCCTTGGGGTTGTAGACCCGAATGCCGTCGCCAACCAGCTGGAAGAAATCCTTGTCGCCGGTGACGATCGCCGCCTGCAGACCGTGCGCCGCCGCCTTCGACGCCAGCGTGCCAATCACGTCGTCTGCCTCATAGCCCTCCGAGGTCAGGATCGGCACTCCCATCGCCTCACAGGCCTCGTGGACCCATGGCACCTGCTCGGCCAGGTCTCCCGGCATTGGTGATCGGTTGGCCTTGTAGTCGGCGGCCATCTGGGAGCGGAACGTCTGCCCGCGCAGGTCGAAGGACGCGACGATGTACTGCGGTTGATGATCCGCAAGCAGCTTGCGGAGCATGGTGATGAAGCCGTAGGTGGCGTTGGTCGATTTGCCGTCGGAACGTGTCAGCCCGCGGATCGCGTGGTAGGCGCGATACATCTGGTTGCTGCCGTCGATCAGGAAAAGTGTGGGGCCGGAGGCCATCAGACCCGATATTATTCGATAGTGCGTCTTGCTTGTCCTGAGCGCAGTCGAAGGGCCTTCGCGCTGACGCTGCTCGCCGTGCTGATCGCGAGCGCCTGCAGCGACGTCATCGCCAGAAAATACGAATACGAAGAGGAGATCTTTCTCGATCTCGACGGGTCCGCGACGGTCTACGTCAATGCGTCGGTGCCCGCGCTGGTCGCGCTTCGCGGCGCCCAGCTGCCGGTCGACCCATCGGCCCGGCTGGATCGCACCGTGGTGCGCGACATCTATTCGTCGTCAGTGTCGCAGGTGGAGAGTGTCACCACCTCACGTCGGGCAGGCCGCCGCTACGTGCACCTCCGCCTCGACGTGCCCGACATCAGGAAGCTCAGCGAGTCAGCGCCGTTCGGCTGGTCCACCTACCGCTATTCGGAAGGCGACACCTTCGAGTTCGTGCAGGAGGTGCGAGCCGCCGCGGGCCAGGACGTCGGCAGCGTCGGCTGGGGCGGCGACGAGCTGGTGGCCGTGCGGCTGCACCTGCCAAGCGTGATCAGGTTTCACAATTCGCCGACGCGCAGGGTCGAGCGGGGCAACATCGTGGTCTGGGAACAGCTGCTCACCGAGCGGCGGCAGGGCGCGCCGCTGCAGATCGAGGCGAGGATGGAGAAGGAATCGATTCTCTTCCGCACCCTCACCTTGTTTGCCGCGATGGGCGTGCTGGTGGTCATCACCTTCATCGCCGTGATCTGGTTGGTGAAGACCCGCAAGCCTGCGGGCCGTCACGCCGGCCAGCCCTAGTTCGACTTGCGGGGCTCCATCGCCTCGCGCACTTCGGCGTCGGTCTTCAGCAGGTTCTTCACTTCGAACTCGCCGAACCCCGAGGCGAGCGACCGGGCCAGCATGCGCTCCACATTGCTCTGCACCACGCCTTCGAGCGACACCCTGCCGCGATTCACGACAATGCGGATCGGCGGATTGACCATCGCCGCGTATTGCCAGAACGACGAGTGGCTGTAGATCGCCCGCGCAATGCGGAACCGCAGCTCGTCGTCAAAGTTCGACACCGGCAGCACGCCGATCGCGTTCTCGACCGCGACAACGCCGTCGACCTTGCGCACGCGGCGCTCGAGATCGTCGCGCTTGTAGGGCATCGTCACCCATCCGCTCAACTGCACGCGGCCGCCGGTCACCGACGCCGAGATGCTGTCGAAGACGGACAGCTGAGTGTAGCGATTGACTTGATCCGCAATGTCGTTGAAGACCTGCAGATCCTTTCGCTCGCGCTGTTCCTGACCCGCCGAAGCTTCGGCGGGGTTGGCGGCCAGCACAGGAGCGAGGGAGAGCAGCGAGACGAACAGCGCAGCGGACAATGTCCTCATACAAACCTCCGAGCCTGCCTCGCCGAAGCGCATGAGCGCGAAGGCGGGACACCCTCCGCTCCTGCGATTGTCGTGCCAGCGTGATCCGTCCTACGGCGTGGCCACGTAGCCGCGGCGCGCGCGCACCTTCAACGACGGATCGCGCAACTCCACCCTGATGGTGTGCCAGCGGCCGTCGCGATGACCCGGGCTGGGGTAACCGATGTAGTACTGCTGGCTCAGCTCGTCGGCGATGCTGCCGATGGCCGGATCGAGGTCGCGATGGTCGCGCACGATCTCGGTGCGGCCGCCGCTGTCGTCGGTCATCTCGCGAAGCGCCACCACGTTGACGCGATCGTCGTTGCCGCCCGCCGAGTAGGTGCCACGTCCGCCACCGCCGCCGATTGGCGGATAGCCGCCACCGCCGCCCGTGCCGGGAACCGGCAGGCGTCCGCCGCCACCGCGTCCGCCCGCGCCCGGGAAGGGCAGCGGGATCGGCAGGCGGGGTGGCTGATTCACCGGCGGCAGCGGCCGCTGAAATGTCGGCGTGCCGTTGGCGTCAATGCCGACGGCATACACGAGCACTTCGGTCTCACGAACCACCTGCTTCACTTCCGAGACGCCGACGCGGCTGCTGGTGTCGTTGCCGTCGGAAATGACGACCACCGCCTTCTTGCGATTCTGGCCGGCGTGCGCCATCGGCACGGCTTCCGCCACGGCGTCGTACATCGCCGTGCCGCCGTTCGGGTGTACGCGGCCGATGGCGTTGGCCAATCGATCGCGATCGGTCGTCCAGTCGGCGACGAGATCGGCGTGCGCGCTGAAGCGATAGAGGAAGAACTCGTCGAGCTCGTCGTTCATCATCCGGAAGAAGCGATCGATCGAGTTCACCGCCGCCGACCACTTCTCGCCGGACATGCTGCCGCTGGTGTCCACGACAATGCCCAGGCTGACCGGCGTTCGTTCGGCGCTGAAGTGCGTGATCTCCACCTGCCTGTTGTCCTCGTAGACAACGAAGTCTTCCTTGCGCAGCCGGCTGTAGAAGCGGCCCGAGCGATCGGTCACCGTCGCGGTGACGTTGATCAGCTCGACGCCGCTCTTGAACCGGAACCCAGCCTGCTCCTGCCTGGTCCCCGCAGCGCTGTGCGCGTTGGGGGAGGCCGCCAGCGTGCTGCACGCCAAGGCGGCGACCCCGAACGCGACGATCAGTCGTTTCGACATGGCCGTGCTCACTTCAACGTCACGTTGACTGGTTGTTCACCCGCGGCGGCGACCGGCGCGTCGCGCCGGTCGATGTGGGGCACCACGCCCTCATCCGTGCGGAAGCTGACGCGATACCTGGCCACCGTCTCCGGCGCATCCAGCGAGACGACAAACGGCGACTCGTCGCCGGAACCGAGCTTCAGGAAGTCCACATTGGCGCGCGAGCTGGTGACGAACGCGCCGGCGCGATCGAACAGAAAGACCACCGCCGAGAGCCGCTCGACCGGTTGACCGGCCGTGGGATTGCGCACCAGGCCGGACACGGCGAGTTTCCGGCTCCGACGCTCGTGCGTCAGCGAGACGAGCTCGAGAGGCGCGCCTGGATTTCGCTCGACCGCCGCCGCCGTCGCCGTGCCACGCGGCGCCGTCATCATCGTCACCAGGCTGCCGGACAGCACCACCAGCAACGCCACCGCCGCCAAGGCGAGACCCTTCTGGCGGCTGCCGGTATCCCGCGGGATGTCGGCCGCGCCAAGAAACCCCGCGGCGTGCGTCGGCGTGGCCGCCGGCGCGGCACTCTTCCACGGCGCTTTCACGACCGGCCGCTCGACCGGATCCGGCAGGGCCGCCGGTTCGTCAACGCCGGCCGCCACCGACAACGCCGCCACGCGCGCAGCGGCCCGCCGTTTCTCTTCGCGCTGCAGCCGCCAGGCCGTCACGCTCATGACGAGCGCGACGACCAGCGAGACGATCGTGATTGTCAACAGGAGGATGTCCATAGCTGTTACCGCAACCTGAATTCGACGCCGACTTCGACCACCACATCGACCGGCACGCCGCGCATGCGTCCCGGCGCAAACCGCCATTGCCGCACTGCCTGCACCGCGCGATCGTTCAATCCGCCTCCTAAGCCGCCAACGATCTTCACTTCACCCACGGTGCCGTCGCGCCGCACCACGATCTCGAGCTCGACTTCACCTTCGACATTCCCGCGGCGCGCCTCGTCCGTGTAGTCCGCGCGCACTTCGCGGAGCAGGCGCGGCGGCTCGACGCCGCTGCCGGGACGAAACGGTCCGCCGCCGTAGCCGCCGCCGGATCCTTCGCCCACGCCGCTGCCATCACCCTGACCAAGTCCGGTGCCTTGTCCCGTGCCCGCGCCACCCCCCGTTCCGGGACCTTGTGTCGGCGGCGCTTCGGGCGCCTTGGCAAGCACACCAGGCTGCTCCTCGGGATCCGCGGGCTTCGGCGCGATCGGCGCTTCAACCGGCGGCTCCTTCACTTCGACCGGCTTCGGCGGATCCGGCGGCTTCGGCGTCGGCTCGACGACTTTGGGCTCCTCGCGCTCGGGGATTGGGCTGCTGTTCTTTTCAGGCCCCTTGCGCATGGCCTTTGGCGGCGGTGTCTTGAACTTCAAGCCGCCGCCCCCACCGCCGCCGCCAGGACCGGCCGCGACCAGAAACACCATTCGTATCGGCTCCGGATCCTTCAGCAGGTCGGTGCGCTCGTCGGCGACGGCGTCGCTGAGACCGGCCATGAACAGGATCAGCGCGGCGGCGAGACCGTGCAGGCTCGTCGACACGATCAACGGCAGCGTGGTCGATCGTTGGGTGCCCACGCGTGGCGCGAACAACTCGCGGCCGGGGCCGAGCGCATCCACGGCGCCGACCGCCGCGCCCTGCTCGAGCGCGCGCACGGCACGCACCGCTTCCGGGTGCGCCACGAATGTGCCGAGCGAAGGGTCCGACGCGATCGGCAGTTGCGCGGCGATCGAACGGATCTCGCCTCTGGCTATCAGCTCGAGGACGCGGGATTCGCTGACCCCGGCGGCTTGCGCGATGTCGCCGGCGGTGTAGACGTCGGCAGGCACTGAGCGAAACATGGCTGTGCCCCGGCGATCGCAAGTTCCTTGCCGTCGCCCAACGACGATCTGGACCTTCACGATCCGGCGTTTCGGCCGGAAAACCCCAAATCTGTGCGGCATCCGGCCCAGCGATCTGTGGTGGTTTAAGGACGGTGCGTCCAATCTATGATGCAGCCCATGAGGAGCCCCGCGTCAGCCGTTGGAATCGTGCTGTTTTGCTCCGTTATCGGGTTGTCAGGGCCGCCCGCCCTCCATAGCGCACAGCCCGAGGGAGGGGCGCCCTACCGGCTGGTACCCGGCTGGGGGGTGCTGCCAAACGGTGCCACCTGGGGGGAAGTGCCGGGCATGGCTATCGACGCCGACGGAAGGCTGTTTGCCTTCCACCGCGCCGAGCGCCCGGTCGTCGAGCTCGATCGCTCAGGGAAGATCCTCAAGCAGTGGGGCGAGAAGCTGTTTGCGTGGCCGCACGGCATTCGCGTGGATCGCTTCGGCAACCTGTGGATCACGGACGGCCAGGCGCGCGACGGGATTGGCCAGCAGGTGTTCAAGTACAGCCGCGACGGCACGCTGTTGATGACACTCGGCACCAAGGGTGTGCGCGGTGAGGGCCCCGACATGTTTGGCGGGCCGTGCGACGTCGCCGTGGCCGGCAACGGCGACATCTTCGTCGCCGATGGTCACTTCAACTCACGCGTCGTCAAGTTCGACAAGAACGGCACGTTCATCAAGGCGTGGGGCAGGCGCGGGACGGGACCGGGTGAGTTCAACCTGCCGCACACCATTGCGATCGATTCTCGCGGGCGCGTGCTGGTGGGCGATCGCTCCAACAACCGCATCCAGATCTTCGATCAGGATGGGACCTTCATCGACCAGTGGACGCAGTTTGGCACGCCGAGCGGGATGTATATTGCGCCGGACGATACGCTCTACGTGGTCGACTACAACGTGAAGAAGGGTGTGTTCGTGGGCAGCGCCAGGGACGGCTCGGTGAACTACAAGCTGGACGACGCCGTGGCTGAGGGCGTGGCCGTGGATCGCGACGGCAATATCTACGTCGGCGAAACGGTGCCAGGAACCACGTTGACCGGTCAGCCCGGCGGCCACATCGTCCGCAAGTTCGAACGGCTCCGGTGACAGGATGCGCCCGATGCTGAGGTCGCTTCGCATCGGCCATCGCCGGTTCGTCCTTGAAGCGGGCGTGAACACGATTGGACGCGATCCGGCGTCAGCGGTGTGCCTCAATGACGCCAGCGTGTCGCGCCGCCATGCGCGCATTCCCCTCGCCGGGGATCAGGCGATGCTGGAGGGCCTGAAGAGCAAGAACGGCACGCAGATCATGGGCATGGCGATCACGGAGCCGTCAGCCCGCCGCGACGGCGATGAGATCGAGTTCGGCCACGTCAAGGGCTGGTACATCGTCGAATCGTCGGACGATCCGCCAACCACCACTCATCTCTGAAGGACGTTGACGCTTTCCCCGGCACCCACCGTGCGCGTCATGTGCACGGCCAGCATCACGCGTCCGGGCAACGCCAGCTTGGCGTAGACGGACGACAGGTGTTGCTTGACGGTCTCGACGCTGATGCCGAACTCGCTGGCGATTGCCTTGTTGGACAGGCCGCGCGACACGGCACCGGCTACTTGCTGCTCTCGGCGGGTCAGTAGTTCAGTCATGCGAGCAGGTTACCCAGTTGGTGGTCCCCTGTCCTAGGGAGGACCTAAGGTTTTCCTAAACAAGGCGCCGGGTTAGGATTCGCCGAGCCATGCGCTATTCCTTCGCCGGCTGCCGGCTGGATACGGCGACCCGCACGCTGGTGCGGGACGGTGCCGCCGTCCACCTGTCCCCCAAGGCCTACGTGCTGCTGCGGCTGCTGCTCGAGCATCGGCCGCGGGTCATGACCAAGCAGGAGTTGATGGACCACCTCTGGCCCGACAGCTTCGTCGTCGAGGCCAACCTGCACGTGCTGGTGGGCGAACTGCGTTCGGCGATCGACGAAAAGTCCACGAGTCAGAGCTCGATCAAGACGCATCACCGGGTCGGCTACAGCTTTGCCTCGGAGGTGACAGAGCAGCGTCCCGGGTCCGATCGTGCGGCCGGGCGGAGCCACGCCTCGCTGGATGTCGACGGGGTCCGGTACCCGGTCGGCGAGGGGGCCAATCTCGTCGGCCGCGACGCCCGATGTGATGTGTGCCTCGACGACCCCAGCGTGTCGCGCCAGCACGCGCGTATCCATGTGCACGGCGACGTGGTGACGATTGAGGATCTCGAAAGCACGAACGGCACGCTGGTGAATCAGCAGCGCATCAGCGCGGCGGTGCGCGTCAACAACGGCGACACCGTGACGTTCGGCAAGGTGCGGTCGGTGGTCAAGATTGCGCGCCCGGAGGCGCCGACGGTGATGATGACCGACCTGCCCGAGTGACCGATCAGTTCGTGCGCAGTCCTTCGACGAACCGGAAGCCGTCGCGCTCGGCCAGCTCGCGCACCGGCTTGAATCCGGCCTCGGTGAGATCGCGCAGCACGTCGTAGCCTTTCGCGCGGGCCTTGACGCCCTCCACCACTTCGATGCGGCCGCCCTGCCGCACGACGCGCCTGGCGTCGCGCAGGGCGCCGCCGCGCGCCGCGCCGTCGATGCGGCCGAAGGCGCCGGTGGTGTCGTCGATCACCACCATGTCGAAGTGATCGTCGTCGAACGGCAGCACGGTGCCTTCGACTTGATGGGTCTCAATCAGCGCGCCGATCTTCGCGCCCACGCCGGCGGCGCGTTTGGCCTGATCGGCGTCGAACGCAGCCACCGCAGCGCCGCCGCTCAGGCCCACCTTGCCCGCCAGCCCCGACAACAGCGCGCGATCGTGGCAGCCGACCAGCAGGAACCGCTCGCCCATGCGGACGCCGGTCATCGACACGTGGAGCGGATCCATCGTGCGGCCCCGCTTGCTCCGCATCAGCATCCGCAGGAGAAACATCATGCCGGCGATGATATATTTCCAAAGTGAAACAAGCCTTAGAAATTGCTCCTGCCCAGGGGACACTGGGCATTCTGCTGGTGGGCCTGGGCGCCGTCAGCACCACCACCATTGCGGGCGTCATTGCCATTCGCAAGGGCCTGGCGAAACCCATTGGATCGCTCACGCAGATGGGCACGATCCGCCTCGGCAAGCGCACCGACGGCCGCTCCCCGAAAATCGATGAATTCGTGCCGCTGGCCAGGCTCGATGACGTGGTGTTTGGCGGTTGGGACATTTTCGAAGAGGACTGCTACGCCGCGGCCTGCACGGCCGGCGTGCTGGAGCGCTCGCTGCTCGATTCGATCCGTCCCGAACTGGAAGCCATCAAGCCCATGCCGGCGGTGTTCGATCAGCGCTACGTCAAGCGCCTGTCGGGACCGAACGTCAAGAAGGGCAAGAACAAGAAGGCCCTGGCCGATCAGCTGATCGCCGACATTCGCAACTTCAAGCAGAAGCACCACTGCTCGCGACTGGTGATGATCTGGTGCGGCAGCACCGAGGTCTTCATGAAGGAGGGTCCGGTGCATCAGTCACTGGCCGCCTTCGAGAAGGGGCTCGAGCTGAGCGACGATTCGATCCCATCGAGCATGATCTACGCCTATGCGGCGTTGAAGGAGGGCCTGCCGTTCGCCAACGCGGCGCCGAACCTGACCGCCGACATTCCCGCCATGCTGGAACTCGCCGCGCAGACCAAGGCGCCGCTGGCCGGCAACGACATGAAGACCGGGCAGACGCTGATCAAGACGATCATCGCGCCGGGCCTCAAGGCGCGGTTGATTGGCGTACGCGGCTGGTACTCGACGAACATTCTCGGCAACCGCGACGGCGAAGTGCTCGACGACCCCGAGTCCTTCAAGACCAAGGAAGAAAGCAAGAAGTCGGCGCTCGAGTACATCTTCCAGCCGCACCTCTACCCCGATCTCTACAACGACCTGTCGCACGTCGTGCGCATCAACTACTACCCGCCGCGCGGCGACAACAAGGAAGGCTGGGACAATATCGACATCGTCGGTTGGCTCGGCTACCCGATGCAGTTGAAGATCAACTTCCTGTGCCGCGACTCAATCCTCGCCGCGCCGATCGTCATCGACTCGGCGCTGTTCCTGGATCTCGCCAAGCGCGCCGGCATGTCGGGCATCCAGGAGTGGCTGTCGTTCTACTTCAAGGCGCCGATGCACGCCAGAGACCTGTATCCCGAGCACGATCTCTTCATTCAGCTGATGAAGCTGAAGAACACGCTGCGCTACATGCAGGGTGAAGAGATGATCACGCACCTGGGACGCGAGTACTATGACTAGCCGTCGCTGATAACGACATGAGCCCGGCCAAATTCCAACCGGCGCTGATTGGCGGTGTGGCGATCGGAGTGCTCTCGGCACTGCCGGTCATCAACCTCGCCAACTGTTGCTGTGCGTGGATCCTGTTCGGTGGGGCGCTGTCTTCGTACCTGATGCAGGCCAATCATCCGGAACCCATTCAGATCGGTGACGGAGCCATCGCCGGGTTGATGGCCGGGCTGTTCGGCGCGGTGGCGTGGTTGGTCGTGTCGGTGCCCGTGAGCTTCGCGATGGCGCCGTTTCAGTCGGAGATGACGCAGCAATTCCTGCGCAATGCGCAGGACCTGTCACCCGAAGTCCGCGCGATGTTCGAGAGCTTTTCCAGCGGACCGGTGGTTGGCATCGGGCTGCTGTTCGGCTTCTTCGTGATGCTGGTCATCAGCTCGATGTTCGGCATGCTCGGCGGCCTGTTCGGCGCCCTGATGTTCAAGAAGAAGCCCGTCGCCGTCATTCCTCCGCCGATTCCTCCGTACGGCGCTTAACGTCGGGGGACTCCCGCAAGGAAGGGAAATCAAGGAATCAGGAATCAAGGAATCAAGGAATCACCCAATCATCAATTCGCTATACTCCCCCCATGCCCGAGAACGTCTCTCCCGAGATCGAGGCGCTGCTCAAGGAAGATCGGAGCTTTTCCCCCACTGACGACTTTCGTTCGAAGGCGCACATTAGCGACCCGGCGATTTTCGAGACGGCCGCGAAGGATCCGGAAGCTTTCTGGGCCGGGTTTGCGAAGGAGCTCGAATGGATCGCGCCGTGGTCGAAGGTGCTCGAGTGGAATGCGCCGGATGCCAAATGGTTCGTCGGCGGCAAGCTCAACATCAGCGCCAACTGCCTCGATCGCCACGTCCGCACGGCCCGCCGCAATAAGGCCGCGTTCGTGTGGGAAGGTGAGCCAGGCGACCGCCGCACGCTGACCTATTTCGATCTCTATCGCCAGACCTGCCAGTTTGCGAACGTCCTGAAGCAGCTTGGTGTGAAGAAGGGCGATCGCGTCGCCTTGTACCTGCCGCTGATTCCCGAGCTGGCGATCGCCATGCTGGCGTGCGCGCGCATCGGCGCGGTCCATTCGGTCGTGTTCGGTGGCTTCAGCGCCGAGTCGTTGCGCGATCGGATCAATGACTCCTCCTGCAAAGTGCTGGTGACCGCGGACGGCGGCTGGCGCCGCGGCCAGATTGTGCCGTTGAAACAGACGGCGGACGAGGCGCTGAAGGAGACGCCGTCCATCGAGCACGTGGTCATCGTCAAGCGCATGCACGGCGACACCGTGTCGGTCCACGTCAAAGAGGGCCGCGATCACTGGTATCACCGCTTGATGCAGGACGCCTCGTACGAGTGCGCGGCCGAGGTGATGGATGCCGAGGACATGCTCTACATCCTTTACACCTCCGGCACGACCGGGAAGCCAAAGGGCATCGTGCACACGACCGGCGGATATCTCACCGGCGTCTACGCCACCACCAAGTGGGTCTTCGACCTGAAGGATGAAGACGTCTACTGGTGCACCGCCGACATTGGCTGGGTCACCGGCCACAGCTACGTCGTCTACGGTCCGCTCGCCAACGGCGCCACCGTGGTGATGTACGAGGGCGCGCCCGACTGGCCGCAGAAGGACCGCCTGTGGGAGATTGTCGAGCGCTACGGCGTGACGATCTTCTATACCGCGCCGACGGCAATTCGGGCGTTCATGAAGTGGGGCACCGAGTGGCCGGCGAAGCACAATCTCACCTCGCTGCGCCTGATGGGGTCGGTCGGCGAACCGATCAACCCCGAAGCCTGGGTCTGGTACCACCTGCACATCGGCAACGCCCGCTGTCCGATCGTCGATACGTGGTGGCAGACGGAGACCGGCGCGATCGCGATCACGCCGCTACCCGGCATCACTCGCACGAAGCCTGGCTCCGCGACGCAGCCATTCCCCGGCATCAGCGCCGAGATCCTGAACGACAAAGGCGACCGCGTGCCGGTCGGCGGCGGCCTGCTGGCAATCACCAAGCCGTGGCCGTCCATGCTCCGCACGATCTACGGCGATCACGACCGCTTCGTGAGGCAGTACTGGAGCCGCTGGGGCCGCGACATCTACTTCACCGGCGATGGCGCCAAGCTCGATGATGAGGGCTACTATTGGCTGCTGGGCCGCGTGGACGACGTGCTCAACGTCGCGGGACATCGCATTGGCACCATGGAAGTCGAGAGTGCGCTCGTCGATCACCCGAAAGTGGCTGAATCGGCGGTGGTCGGCCGCACCCACGAGATCAAGGGCCAGGCGCTGGCCGCGTTCGTGACCGTGAAGGAAGGCGTGACGGCGTCCGAATCGCTGGCCGACGAACTGAAGAAGCACGTCGCCAACAAGATTGGCGCGATTGCCAGGCCAGACGACATCATCTTCGCCGCCGATCTTCCGAAGACCCGATCGGGAAAGATCATGCGCCGCCTGCTGCGCGACATCGCCGAGGGCAAGGCGCTCGGCGATACCACTACCCTTGCCGATCCGACCGTCGTTGCCAAGTTGAAGGACCAATACGAATCGCAGGAATGACAGGAGACGCTGATGGCCAATTCAGGACAGAACTACCAGAACCACATCCGCTGGTTTCCACTGTTCCACTTCGTCGCCATGCCGATTACGCTGTTCTCCTTTCTGAATGAACTGAGGCACCTCTGGATGAATCCGAGCCGCTCAACGGCCTTCGGCGCGGTGGTGGCGTTCGGGATTCTGGCGTCGGTGTTTGCCGCGCGCCTGATGGCATTGAAGGTGCAGGATCGGGTCATCCGCCTGGAGATGCACCTGCGCATGCCGGCGCTGCTGCCGGCCGATCTGCAGGCCCGCATGCACGAACTGACACCGGCGCAGTTGGTCAGCCTGCGGTTCGCGGGCGACCAGGAGCTTGCCGATCTCGTCCGCCAGGTGCTGGACGGCAAGTTGACCAAGCCGTCCGACATCAAGCGCGCGATTAAGCACTGGAAAGGCGACTACCTCCGCGCGTAGCGTGCGATCAGCTTGCCGTCGGGTCCCGAGGCTGAGCCTCGAGCGACGCCGCTATTTCGCGACGATCACCGTAACATTCTCGTACGTGAACAGCGATCCATCGCTGGCCACCGCGCGGAGCACGTACGTGCCCGGCTCTGTGAACGTCACCTTCGCCTCCCACTTGTTGCCGGCGGGCGGCTCGGGGATTGTCCAGGGCGGCGACCACGGCGAATTCGCGTAGGCGCGCGTGTCGGTCCACGCCTTCATCTGATCGGGCGTGAAAGAGACGGCGGCGGCGTTGCCGCGATAGACGATCCACGAGAACCGCAGCCCGGGCCCGCTCGTCGCGACGATCGATGACGGCGGCCGATACAGCGCCGCGGTGCTGATCGTCGGCTGTCCATCCGGCCCTGGCGTCGGCCCGGGGCGGCGCTTCGGAATGTTGTCCGGATCGTTGGCGATGGCGGTGAGCGGCACGGCCTCGCCGATCTTGACGCTGCGCTTCGTTTCGGCGACGGTCAACGATGGCGGGATGTTGCTGCGCAGCTCATCGCGCAGGCTGCCGAAGTCGCCGCCGACTTCGGTCGAGATCACCTGCGGATCGATCTGGTAGTCGCTCTTCAGCGACGCATACGCCCTTTCCGTCTTGCCGTTGGCGGTCAGCGTCCAGATCAACTCCCTGGTGCCGAAGTCGGCCGGGACGCGAATCGAAAACAGAAACGGGTTGCGGCGCGGGTAGAAATGCGTGGGCTGGCCTTGATCGGGCCCGCCGGGTTCGATGGCGTTCTGCGGCCCGATTGGCACGTCGAACTCCTGCTGCCAGTTCGAATTCATGTAGCCGAACACCAGCGTGAACGAGCCGTCAGCGTTCGGCATCCAGCCTTCATAGGCCGGGCTCAGACCTTGACCGCTCGAGTACATGAAGCGCGTCTGCGCGCCGCCGGCAAGCTGCACGGCGGCGACCAGCGCCGCCGTGAGGACGATTCGCCGCATCATTGTTGTCCCGGCGCGCGCGTCGCGGTCGGTGTCGCCTGCGGCACGGGGGCCCAGCACAGCGGACAGCCAATGTCGTAGTCGTTGCGCGATTTCATGTTGGCGCGCCGTTTGGCCATTTCCGCCTGGAACTGCTCCTCGGTCAGCGTCACCGAATACCCGAGGTCGATGAACATGTTCGAGATCGACCGGCGTCCGCCGCCGGCCCAATTGCGTGAGTCAGCGGGATTCTTGTTGTCCTTGGTCGTGTCGAGGAAGCCAATCAGGTGAACGATGGTGCCCTTCGGCAGCAGCGGCGCCTGGTCGTCTTCATAGACATACTGCTTCACCCAGTTGTGATCGTAACCAACGCAGTTGAGCGTCAGGATGTTGTGGCCCCAGATCGCTTCCAGGCACATCCGCACCCCGGGCGCGTGCAGGTGCGGCTCGAAGGCGATGATCTTGGTGTGCTCCTGCAGCGTGGCGAACGAATGCAGCTCCTGGTTCTTCTGATCCGGCTTGACGTCGAGATCAATGCCGTTGCCGAGCCGCAACGACGACCGCCGGTAGAGCGGCTTGTAGCCGACCGGGAAGAACCGGAAGCCGAATTCCAGATGCGCCTTCGTCTCGCGGCCGTTCGAATGCCAGTGATAGGCGCTCAACGCCAGCGCCGAGTTCTTCTGCAACAGCCGGCCTGACTCGGCGGGGAAGATGTCCGGGTTGCGGCCGACTTCGTGAATCGGCCAGCTCGTGCTTACGGCTTCGGCACCCACCGTCGATGCGCCTTCACCCTGCACCACGCTCTCGTAGGTCATGTGGTGAAACACGTAGCGCCCGCCCACGGTCGACGACGAACCACCGGCGGGAATATCGTTGACTTCGCGCACCTCGACGGACGAAACGTAGCGGTCCTCTTTGAGACCGGTCGGCACCATCCCGAGGGAACCCCAGCGATCGGGACCGGTGGCGGGAACGACGACCTCGGGCGACTTGACAATCAGATCGGGCTCTCCGAGCTGCCACTTGTCGGCATGCTCGAAGTCCAGGGGCTTCGGCATGTCGGCAGGATTGCCGCGCGGCGCGCCGCCGTCGGCCCACCTGGCGATCATCGCAATCTCGGCGTCGCTCAGCGAGGGATCCTCCTTGAAGCCCTGGATGCCGATGTTCTTCTCGACGAACCACGGCGGCATGACGCCGGCGTGGGGGCCCAGGCCGGTCCGCATCTTGATTGACCGTGCCCACGGCCGCACCTGCTCGTAGGTCACCAGCGGCATGGGCGCGCCGCCATCGGGCCGGTGGCACCGCTGGCAGCTGCGCTGCAGAATCGGCGCGATGTGTTTGGCAAAGGTCACATCGCCGGCGGGTTGAGTCGTCGGCGCCGCTTGCCCGCCGAAGGGCTCTGCGCGCAGGTTGGCGGGCGCTGCCGACCAGCCGAGGAGAGCCGCCGCGAATACACCGAACGCCGCCGCCGTGAAAGTGGCCCGCATGTTGCCTCCATCCGCCTTTGCGCCGACCGCGTCGGCGGGACCAGGCGAAAATACGCCCTTTCTCAGGGCAACGCAAACGCCAACAAGGTGGTGCCCGAGGCGATGACGACATGCTGTTTGCCGTCGAGCATGAAGGTCATCGCCGCCGCTCCCCAAATCGGGTATCCGGTGGAATATCGCCACAAATTCCTGCCGCTGCGGGAGTCGAAGGCCATGAAGTTGCCTTCGTTGTCTCCGGCAAAGACCAGCCCCGCCGCCGTCGACATGACCCCCGCCATCGTCGGCTGCGTGAACTTGAATTCCCACTTTCGCTCACCGGTCGCGGCGTCCAGCGCCCGCAACGCGCCGTATCCCTTGTCGCGATCGATGCGGACCACCCCGCCAAACGACGTGCGCCCGGGTGCGATCACCGGCTCCTGGGGCTCGTAGGTCGCGCACGACTCTCGTGCGTTGACGAAGAACAGCTTCAGCGCCGGATCGAATGACGGCGGATTGAAGTTGGTGCCGCCCCACATGTCGGGCAGACAGCCCTTGTCGCCATCGTTCAGCACGATGGGCCGTCCATCCTTGCCGATTTCCCGCGCCCAGGTGGTGTCTGTGAACGGCTTGCCGAGAATCAGCTCCCCGGTGCGGCGATCCAGCACGTAGAAGAAGCCGTTGCGGTTGGCGAGCATCACGACCTTGCGACTGGTCGCGCCGGAGCCTCGCGAAGGCGAATCGGGCCAATCGGCCAGCACCGGGATCTGATTGGCATCCCAGTCGTGCGTGTCGTGCGGGGTGAATTGGTAGTGCCACTTCAGGGTCCCGGTGTCGGCATCAATCGCAATCAGTGAATTCGTGTAGAGGTTGTCGCCGCGCCGGTCGGCGCCGTAATAGTCGGGATTCGGATTTCCCGTGCCCCAATACAGCAGGTTGAGATCGGGGTCGTAGGTGCCTGTCATCCAGGTTCCGCCACCACCACGCTCGAGCACATCGGCCGACGCCGGCCACGTCTCGCTGCCGCGCTCACCGGGCGCCGGAATCGTCGAGAACCGCCAGAGGCGTGCGCCGGTCGCTGGATCGTAGGCGTCGAGGAATCCCTTGGTCGGATACTCACCGCCCGAAATGCCGACGATGACTTTGCCGTTGATCACGAGCGGAGCCAGCGTCGCGGAATAGCCGACCTTGTAATCGGCGAGCACGGTGTCCCAGAGGATGCGCCCGGTGGCGCGATCGAACGCGAGCAGGTGCGCGTCGAGCGTCACCATGAACAGGCGGTGGTCGAGCATCGCGAAGCCGCGATTGACCGGCGCCTGCGCGCCGTAGGTCAAATCAGCAGGCAGGTCGCGGCGATAGCTCCAGAACGGCCGGCCGGTGCGGGCGTCGAGCGCCCAGGCGAAATTGTTGGAACCCGACACATACAACACGCCGTCGTACAAGAGCGGCGTGGCTTCGAAGCCGCGGCCCCTTGTGGTCGTGCCGGTCTGAAACGTCCACTCGGGTTTGAGCGTGGCGACGTTCGCGGTGTTGATCTGCGTGAGCGGGCTGTGCCGACGCCCCGAGTAGTCGCCGGAGAAGGTGACCCACCGCGACGGGTCCTTCAGGCCATCGAGCAGATCGCGATAGGTCACGCCCGGAAGCGGAACGGCGTTCGCCGCGGCGCGTGCTCCACGCGCGATGTTCGCAATGGCGGACTTCCAATAGCCTTGCAGGCGTCCGCCCGGCTCGAGGATCTGGATCGAGAAGGCGTCCTCATTCTTTCGTTCGCCTGGAATCACGCGGCCGTCGTGCAGGGTGAGCGTGACCAGATCGGCGTTGGCGCCGGGCCGCAGGTAGGCGGCCGATGACGTCGGCGGCGTGGCCAGCATCTTCAGGTAGGCGACGATCGCGGCGATCTCATCGTCGCTGCCGCGGCTGGCGGACATGATGCTGCCCGGCACGCCGTTGCGAATGATGTGCCTGGCGCGGGCCTCGCCGCCGGCCGCGGTGACGACGGTCAGCAGGTTGGGCCCGTTCAGCCCGCGCGCGTCGGCGCCGTGGCAGGTGGCGCACTGCTCGCCGAACAACGCGCGGCCCTGAGTGCTGGCGGACGACTGCGCGAACGCCCGCGGCGCCGGCATCAGCGCCAGCGCCAGGGCGGCGACAACGACACGTCTCATGGCAGGGTGGAATATACTCCGTTTGCCCGCCTCCGCGGCCCGAGGGCCGCTACGGCGAGGCGGACGAGGGAGGCTTCAATGAATCGCACGCGAGTTCTCACGATCCTCGTTGCCCTGGGCATTGCGATCACCATGGCCAGTGCGGCGGCGCAGCAAAGCAACTTTGTCGGCGGCACGCCCAGCCAGGTCGATGCCACCAAGATTCGAACGACGCGGCTGAAATTCCCTGCCGGCAGCCGATCCAACTGGCACACCCACACGCACGGTCAACTGCTGATGATCGAAGAAGGCAAGGGCCGGACTCAGGAACGCAACGGTCCGCTGATCGAGACCGTTCCAGGCATGGCGTGGTGGACCAAGGCCGGCGTCGAACACTGGCACGGCGCGGCGCCGGATCAGGACGCACTTCAGCTGACGATCTATGAAGGCGAAGTGAAGTGGCTCGAGCCGGTGACCGACGCGGTCTACAAGGCTGCGCCGAAGAAATAGCGCCGGTCGTGCCTCGACCGCTGCTTCGAGCTCGTCTGATTCAATAACCAGGAAGAAAGAGGTGTGGCCGGCGAGCGCCGATCTGCACCATCGGCGATTCCGCAACGCTCAGGACTTCTTCACGGAACCTCACGAACGGATTCCAGCCGCTCGGGGTTGTGCCGAAGGTCGGCAGTTGACCGCAGTCCCGCATGCGCCTAGAGTGCAGAGGTCTCGAGGAATCCCATGACCATACGCATCGCCATCGCCTGCTGCGCCGGCCTGCTCGCCGCGTCCGTCGCCGTGGCCGCGTCCACCGCGCAAACGCCCGCCACCAACCCGCTGGCCGGCAAGGCCGAAGCCATCGACGGCGGCAAGAACATCTACCGCGGACGCTGCGGCGTCTGCCATGGCATCGACGCCAAGGGCTACCGCGGCAGCGATCTGACCAGCGGCGACTGGGTGCACGGCGGCAGCGACGCGCAGCTGTTCAAGACGATTCAATCCGGCGTCACCGGCACCGAAATGCCCGGGAACGGGAACATGTCGAATGACGAGATCTGGATGGTGATTGCCTACCTGCGCACGCTGGCGGCGCCGGGCGGCGCAGCGCCCGAGCGCGGCGATGCCGGGCGCGGTGAACAGCTGTTCTGGGCAAAGGACCAGGGCAACTGCGGGCAGTGCCACATGGTGCGCGATCGCGGCGGCCGCCTCGGCCCGAATCTCACGCGCGTCGGCGCGGCGCGATCCGTATCGGCGCTCGAGCGTGAAATCCGCAAGCCAGCCGAGGTGATCCCGGTGGGGTTCGAAACCGTGTCGGTGGCAACCCGGGACGGCAAGACGATCCGCGGCCTGCGCAAGAACGAGGATACGTTCTCGGTTCAGATCATGACCGGCAGCGAAGACATCCTGTCGTTCATGAAGAGCGACGTCAAGGACGTGACCGCCGAGCCGGAACGATCGCTGATGCCGGCGTACGGACCCGAGCGCCTGTCCGAGGCCGAAGTCACAGACATCGTCCGCTACCTGCGGACCCTGAGAGGGAGATAGCGCATGTCGAGATTCGCCTTCGCTCTGGCACTGGCAGCGGCCCTGACGGTTGTGCTGCAGGCGCAGAACATCACCAACGCACAACTGGAAAAAGGCCTCGCCGATCCGTCGGCGTGGCTCAACTACAGCGGCGACTACGGCGGCATGCGGCATAGTCCACTGACCCAACTGACCCCGGCCAATGTCGGCCAGCTCACGGTGCAGTGGGCGTTTCAGACCAATACCCTCGGCAAGTTCGAAGCGACGCCGCTCGTGGTCAACGGCGTGATGTACATCACCGGCCCCAACAACACGGCGTGGGCGCTCGATGCGCGCACCGGCCGGCAGATCTGGTCGTATCGCCGTGATCTACCCGAGGGCATGAACCTCTGCTGCGGCCGCGTCAATCGCGGTTTCGCGGTGCTCGGCAACAGGCTGTTCATGAATACGCTCGATGCGCACCTGCTCGCCTTCGACATGAAGACCGGATCGATCCTGTGGGACTCGATCATCGACGACTACAAGCTCGGTTACAGCGCGACGTCGGCGCCGCTGGTCGTCAAAGACAAGGTCGTCGTCGGCATCGCCGGCGCCGAGTACGGCATCCGTGGTTTCATCGACGCGTTCGACGCCAACACGGGGAAGAAGGCGTGGCGCTTTTGGGTGGTGCCGGGCCCAGGCGAAAAGGGCAACGAGACCTGGGAAGGGGATTCGTGGAAGCGCGGCGGCGGCTCGACGTGGGTCACCGGCTCGTACGATCCCCCGCTCAATCTGATCTACTGGGGCACTGGCAATCCGGGGCCCGATCTGTACGGCGACGATCGTGAAGGCGACAATCTCTATACCGATTCGGTGGTGGCGCTCGACGGCGACACCGGCCAGTTGAAGTGGCACTACCAGTTCACTCCGCACGACACGCACGACTGGGACGCGACGCAGGTCCCGGTGCTGGCGGAAAAGGTCATCGGCGGCGTCAACAAGAAAGTGCTGATGGTCGCGAATCGCAACGGCTTCTTCTACACATTCGATCGCGGCAACGGATCGCTGATTGCCTCGCGCCCGTTCGTCAAGACGACCTGGGCCGAGCGCATCAAGCCCGATGGCAGGCCGGACGTGAAGCCTGGAACCGAACCGACTGAAAACGGCGTCGACGTGTGTCCCGACATCGCCGGCGGCACCAACTTCATGTCGCCCGCCTACAATCCGAAGACCGGTCTGTTCTATGTGACCGCGCGCGAAGTGTGCGCGACCTACTACGGATGGGAGCAGGAATTCGTGCAGGGGCAGTACTACTTCGGCGGCAACGGCCAGCGGAGCGGCGGCCGCGGCTACGGCGCGATGCGCGCGATCGATCCGGCCAACGCCGGCGTCAAGTGGGAATACAAGTACTACACGCCGTCGATGGCCGGCGTGCTGTCGACGGAAACCAATGTGATCTTCGGCGGCGACATGGACGGCAACGTGATGGCGTTCGACGCGGCCAGCGGCAAGAACCTCTGGCACTTCCAGACCGGTTCGGGAATTTTCGCCGCGCCGATCACCTACATGCTGGACGGCAGGCAATGGGTGGTGCTCGGATCTGGCACCACGGTCTACGCGTTTGCGCTGCCGTCGAAGTAGCCGTTAGTTCGACACACGGGGTCGGTGAGACGATCCCTGTGTGGCGAGTCCACTGACCGCGCTCCTCGAGCTCCCGGCGGGCGATCGAGCGGAGCTTGCGATGGCGCTTTAGGCAGGTCTGTCTGCGGCTGAGCGCGACGCGGCAATCGCGGCTCCCCCTACCAAATCCCGCCCCTTTCGGGTAGAGTGACGGCGTGCAAGCCTCACGACGATCGCTCGCATCGTCCGTCATTGGCTTCTCGGTCGTCGTGTTCGCGGCGACCGCACCCGGTGCGCAGGCGCCGGCGACACCATCCCAGCAGCCCGTCGACTTTGCGGCCGAGATTCGGCCCGTCCTGATTGAGAAGTGCCTCGGCTGTCACGGGGAGAAGCTGAAGCTCTCGAAGCTCGACCTGCGCTCGCGTGCGAGCGCGCTCGAAGGCGGCGCGCACGGGCCCGCGCTGGTGCCGGGCAACGCCGAACAGAGCCGGATGTTCCGTCACGTTGCCGGACTCGAAGCACCGGCGATGCCGATGCGCGGCGTGCCGCTGACACCGGCGCAAACGGCGGCACTCAGGCGCTGGATCGATCAGGGCGCACCGTGGGATGCGCCGATCACGACGACGGCGACAACGGCTGCCGCGCCGATCGCCGCGTTCGAGGATCTGCCGATCACCGCCCAAGAACGCAGTTACTGGGCGTTCCAGCTGCCCGCTCAAGTGCCGCTTCCGGCGGTGTCGCATCCGCGGTTCAACAATCCGATCGATCGCTTCCTGGAATCCGAACGCGCCCAGCGCGGTCTGACACCTGCGCCGCGTGCCGACCGCTTCACGCTGGTGCGGCGCGCCTATCTCGACCTGCTTGGCCTGCCGCCCTCGCCGGAGGAAGTGGCGCGTTTCGTCGCCGACGCGCGGCCCGATGCGTGGGAACGGCTGATCGATTCGCTGCTGGCATCGCCGCACTACGGCGAGCGCTACGGCCGCCACTGGCTCGACGTGGCGCGTTACGCAGACTCCGCGGGATTCGAATACGACGTCCATCGCCCCAACGCATGGCGGTATCGCGACTACGTGATTCGATCGTTCAACGCCGACAAGCCGTTCAACGTGTTTCTGACCGAGCAGATCGCCGGCGACGAAATGGATGGCAGGTCGGACGACACGCTGATTGCCACCGGTTTTCTGCGGGCGGGCCCGCGCGTGCTGTTCCGCGAAAAGGACAACCCCGAGCGACGCTTCGATTATCTCGACGATGTGATTGGCGTGATTGGCAAGGGGACGCTGGGCCTGACCATCGGTTGCGCGCGGTGTCACGATCATAAGTTCGATCCAATCCGCCAGAAGGACTATTACGCGCTGCAGGCGGCGATCTTCGGGTATGTCGAAACCGAAGTGCCGCTGGCGCCGAAGGCCGAAGCTGACGCCTACCTCGCGAAGAACGAGGCGCTCAACGCCGAGCGCGACGAGCTGCGCAAACGGATCGCCGCCATCGAGAAGCCTCACCGCGATCGGCTCGAGCTGGCGATGATCAAATCGCGGTTCTCGGAGGCGATCTACCAGGCCGCTGCGAAACCGGAGCAGGAGCGAACGCCCGGCGAGCGGCTGTTGGCCATCCAGGTGTTCGAAGCCGTGACGGCGCCGGCGGCGGAAATCGACAAAGCTCTCGCGCCCGCCCAGCTCGCCGAGAAACAGCAGCTCGCCGCCCGGTTGAGCGCGATTGACAAGGAACGTCCGGCGCGCCTGCCAATGGCGGAGATCGTCACCGATGGCGACCATCGCTTCTCGCCGCTCGGCGAGGGCGACGAGGTGGTGAGTTGTCCGAAGTGCCGCATCCCGCCGCCGTTTCCGGGAAGTTATCTGCACAGGGGGCCGGCGCCGTACGAAGTGCCGCCGTCGTACTTCCTGATTCGCGGTGACGTGGAAAGCCGCGGACCGCAGATGCAGCCCGGCTTCGTGCAGGTGGCCACCTACGGCAATCCGCCGACGACGATTCCGCGGCCCGATGGCCACACCTCCGGACGCCGCCTCGCGCTCGCGCAGTGGATCGGCTCGCCGCAAAACCCGCTCACCGCGCGTGTCATCGTCAATCGCCTGTGGCAGAAACACTTCGGCCGCGGCCTCGTCTCGACGCTCGAGAATTTCGGGAAGATGGGCGAATCGCCCACGCACCCGGAGCTGCTCGACTGGATGGCCGTGGAATTCATGAATCGCGGCTGGAGCATCAAGCAGATCAACAGGCTGATGATGACGTCGGAGGCCTACCAGATGGCCTCGGCTTTCGATCATGCGGCCAACACAGCGGCGGATCCGGAGAATCGTCTGCTGTGGCGCTTCAGACCGCAGCGGCTTGACGCCGAGATCGTGCGTGACAGCATGCTGCGCGCGGGCGGCAACATCAACCTGCAGATCGGCGGCGAGCCGATCTTCCCGTTCATGTCGAAAGAGATCCTGACCGGTCAGTTCCGCGGCAAGTGGGAGAACACGCCCGAGGGGCCGGCGGCGTGGAGGCGCGGCGTCTACGTGTATCGGCGGCGCTCGCTGCCGTACCCGATGTTCGACACCTTCGATCATCCGGACATGAACGTCGTCGCCGGCGCGCGCAACGTGTCAACGGTGCCGACGCAGGCGCTGACCCTGCTGAACAATCCGTTCGTGCTCGCGCAAGCCGATCGCCTCGCCGCCCGAGTCGCCTCAGCGGCGAGCGGCGCGGAAGCGCAAGTGACCCTGGCGTACCGCATTGCGCTCGGCCGGGCGCCGAGCCGGCCGGAGCTCGCCATCGCGCTCGAGGTGGTGGCGAAGCGATCGTTGGCATCGCTGACGCACGTGCTGTTGAATCTCGACGAGTTCGTCTACATGAGGTGAACCCGTGAAGCGTCTCACCAGAATCAGTACTACTGACCGAGTGCTCTGCGGCCACCCTGGGGCCGTTCCTACGGAACGACCCGGTAGTATTTCAGCGAGGACAGGTCACTAATGTCGCACCGATGCAGCCGGAACTTCTGGGATCGTCGCGAGTTCCTCTTCCAGTCCGGAGGCGGGATCAGCGGGCTGGCGCTGGCGTTTCTCCTGCAGCGGGACCAACTGCTGTTTGCCCAGCAACCTGACGCGTGCGCGGCGCCGGCGGCGGGTGCCAATCCCTACGCGCCGAAGCACCCGCACTTCAAGCCGCGCGCCACGGCCGTCATCTCGCTCTTCATGGGCGGCGGCTGGAGCCAGATGGATACGTTCGATCCGAAACCCGCGCTCGTGAAGTACGCCGGCCAGCCGATCGACGACAAGGTGAAGGGTGACGTGATCGTCCGGCAGGGCTCGCCGGGCCCGTTGATGCCGAGCCCGTTCTCGTTCAGTAGGCACGGGCAGAGCGGCGTGGAAATCGCCGAAATCTTTCCGCACCTCAGCCAGCGCGTCGACGAGATCGCGTTCCTGCGCTCGGTCTACGGACGTTCGAACGATCACGTGCAGGGCACCTACGAGATGCAGACCGGGCAGATCAACCTTGGATTCCCGAGCGTGGGGTCGTGGGTGACCTACGGATTGGGGTCGGTGTCATCGAGCCTGCCCGCGTATGTGGTGATGACCGACGCGCGCGGCGGCCCGCTCGGCGGCCCGAACAATTGGAGCGCGGGCTACATGCCGGCGGCATTCCAGGGCACGCTGTTTCGATCGACCGGCGATCCGATCGTCGATCTCAAGCCGCCCTCGAGCGTCACAGCCGACGAGCAGCGCGCGCGCCTCGACGCGCTCGCCAGGCTCAACGAGCTGGACATGCAGAAATATCCCGGCAACAGCGAGCTCGCGGCGCGCATCTCCTCTTATGAGCTGGCGTATCGCATGCAGGGCTGCGCGCCCGAAGCCGTGGACATCGCCAGCGAGTCGGCGGCGACGCAGCAGTTGTACGGCCTCGACGAGAAAGTCACCGAACCGTTCGGCCGCCAGTGCCTGATGGCGCGGCGGCTGGTCGAGCGCGGCGTGCGGTTCGTGCAGGTGTTCTCGGGCGGCGTCGGCAACCAGAACGTCGACACGTGGGACGCGCACGGCGACATCAAGTCGAATCACACGCAGCACGCCGCCGAGACCGACAAGCCGATGGCCGGACTGTTGATCGACCTGAAAGCCCGTGGCCTGCTCGACAGCACCGTCGTCATCATGCACTCGGAGTTCGGCCGCATGCCGATCTCACAGCGCGGTGTCGGCCGCGATCACAATCCCGGCGCCCAGACCGTCTTGATGGCCGGCGCCGGCATTCGCGGCGGCCAGGTCATCGGCGCCAGCGACGACTTCGGCTACCAGGCGATGGAGCAGCCGATTTCGTACCACGATCTGCACGCCACGCTGCTGCATCTGCTGGGGCTGGATCACAAGAAGCTCACCTACCGCTTCAACGGGCGGGACATGCGGCTCACGGATGTCTACGGCACGCTGATCCCGCAGGTCGTCTAGGTTCTGCCGGCGGCGGCTATTGCGTCCTGGTCCCCGGAAGACCCTCGGCGACGGCAATGGTCCATTCGAGCTCGTCTGATTCAATGACCAGGAAGAACGCGCGGGGGTCCTCGGTGACGTAGGTCACGTCCTGGCCGGGGCCGCGCGTGTCGACGGCGGTCAGGAGCGGCCGCCCGCTCACATCGCTGTGAACGACGATCTTGAACGCGCCGGTCGACGCGCCGCGCGTGCCCCAGGTCAGGCGCAGCAGTCCGGTGCTGCTGATGAAAGGGTCGGTCTGCTGAGAACCGCGGCCGGACCATGTGCCGCGCGGCTGCCACACGGTGACGTCTTCGGTGCTCGCCGGCGGTGGCGAGCAGCCCGTCAACCACAGCAAGGCGACGGCCGCAGCCGTCGCCCTCCATGCGCCGTTCTTCAAACTAGGTCGTCGCGGGCGCGGTGCCGCGAATCGCCCGCATCACGAGGTTGCGCATCAACGGGATCTTGTAGCCGTTGTGCGCCAGCGCCATCGCGCCCTCGATCGCCATTCGACCGGCGGCCTCTGCCGTCTGGGCCGTGCGCGGTTTGCCGGCGATGAACGCTTCGACCCGGTCCAGCCGTAGCGGCGTTGCGGCCACGGCGCCAACGACAATGCGTGCGGATTGGATCGTATTGCCGGCGAGCCGTATCGCCGAGGCGACATTGACGAGCGGGAAGTCCCAGGCCTGGCGATCGCGGACCTTTTCGAAATAGAAGTCCGCGCCGGCCCACACGTCGGGAATACGAATCGCGGTCAGCAGTTCGCCCGGCCGGATCACCGTGAGCCTGGTGATGTCGACGCCGGGGCCAATGAAGTAGTCGCGCGCGGGCACGGTGCGCTCGCCGCTCGCGCTGCGAATCACCATCGTCGCGTCGAGTGCGATCAACGCCGGCGCGGTGTCGGATGGGCTGACCGCGACGCAACGGTCGGCGTTCAGGATGGCGTGCTCGCGATTGATCGCCGTCGGCGTGTCGGCGTAGCAGATGTTGCCGCCGGCGCGGTAGCATGGCCAGCCGCTCCGGTAATACCAGCACCGCGCGTCCTGCGTGATATTGCCGCCGAGCGTCCCCTGATGGCGGATCTGCGGCGACGCGACCAGGCCGGCCGCCTCCGACAGCAGGCGGAAGCGCTCCTTGACGAGCGGATGCGTCTCCACCCGGGTGAGCGTCGTCATGGCGCCGATCTCCAGGCCGCCACCCGTCTGCCTGATCCCCTGCAGCTCGGCGATGTTGCTGAGCTCGACCACCGCCTCGGTGCGCTTGGTGCGATCCTTCAGCCAATCGAAGGTGTCCATGCCGCCCGCCATGGTCCAGGCTGAGGTCCCGAACCGGTCGAGCAGGCGCAGCGCATCAGCCACGCTTTCGGGCTGGTAGAGCGCGAACATCGGCATCACGTCGTGAATAGTCGCCATGATCTCGCCCCCTCTAGATGTTGGCCGTGAGCGCGTCCTTCATTGGACGGCCCGCCTCGAGCGCCTCGAGAATCACATCGGCGGTCACCGGCGCGCGGCGAAACACATTGTCGCCAACGGCGGCGGCGATGGCGTTGACCACGGCGCCGAATCCGGCTCCCACTGGCGCCTCGCCGACACCGCGCGCGCCGACTGGAGTCTGTGGATCCGGAATGTCCAACGCCACCGCCTGCAGTCGGGGCGCGTCCAGCAGCGTCGGCGGTTTGGTTTGATAGAACCGGCGCGTGACGGGCGCACCGTAATGCTTGTCGTAGACCCAATGTTGGCCGATGGCGTGACCGAGGCCAAGCATCACCCCGCCGTTGACCTGTGCGGCGAGATTGCGCGGATGGATCACCGTGCCCACGTCGGCGACGGCCAGATAGTCGAGGACACGGTAGGCGCCGGTCTCGACATCGACTTCCACTTCCGCAAAGCCGGCGACGTAGGATTTCGACGATCCTTCGCGGCCATATTCATCGCGCGCCACGCCCATCAGGCCCAGGCCGGCGAGGTTGGTGGCCGATGTCCTGGTAAACGCGCTAATCGTCTTGGGCAACTCGTGACCGTCGAACGCCCCGCCAAGCTCGATGGCCTTCTTCGCGGCGTCGGCGAGGCTCATGCCGCGGCCGCCGCCTTTCTGGAAGACGCGCTCGTTGGCCACGTCGTAGCTCTCCGGCTTGCCGCCCAGCACGTGTGCCGCCAGCTTCTGGAGGTTCTGCTTCGCGGCCATCCCGGCCGCGTGCGCGGCGCGCGTCATGGCGTGTGTCGTCTGGCTGCCGCCCTGCCCGCAGGTGTTCGGGACATGCTTCGACGTATTGCCGAACACGATGTCGACCTTCTCCCACGGAATGTCCAGGATTTCAGCGGCCACACGGTGGCAGTCGAACACGGATTCGGTGCCGAGATTGCCGATGCCCGACTGAATCTGCAGGCGACCATCCGGCTTGATGATCACGAGGCCGTCAAATCCCAGCGAGCCGGCCGAGTACGTGCTCAGCGCCATGCCGACGCCGCGGACCGTGGTGCCCTCCCGCCTGCCGCTGCGCGCCTTGCGCTCTTCCCACTTGAAGAGCTCGGCGCCCTTGTCGATGGCCTGTTTCACGAACGCGCTCGTCGCAAACGGCCGGCGTCCCTGCGCGTTGGGTGGGCCGAAACTCGCCCGGCCTTCCGGCGCATTGATGCGGTGGATCTGCACCTCGTCGATGCCGAGCGTGCGGGCGGCTTTGGCGAGCAGGGGCGACATCAACCCGTTGCCCTGCATGCCGCCCGGCGCGCGCTGTGCGCCGCGCGGCGGCGTGTTGGTCAGCACCGTGAGCATGCGCCATCGCATGGCCTCGGGCTGATTGGCGAGCGAAATGTGATCGCCGCCGGATCGCGAGTCGCTCACGGGATCGTAGGGGCCGTTGTCGACGATCACCAGACCATCGAGCGCCAGGAGCTTGCCGTCTTTGCGGAAGCCGGCCTTGATGCGTGAATGGAACGCCGGCCGCGCGCGGCCGATGAACTGCTCGTCGTCGCGCGTCACCCGCATCATCACCGGCGCGTTGGCCTTCTTCGAGAGCAAGGCCGGGATGACGTAGAACACCGCGCCCGACCCCTTGCTGCCGAATCCGCCGCCCGTGTACTCGCTGATGATCACGACGTCTTTCGGCTCGACGCCGACCCAGCGGGCCACGGCGCCGATGGTGCGCATCGTGCTCTGGGTCGAGCAGTGCATGTAGAGCTTGCCGTTCAGCCAGTAGGCCATCGCGCTGCGGGTCTCGAGCGGCTGGTGACTGGTATTGGCGCCGACAAACGTCTCGTCGAGCACGAGGTCGGCGTTGGCCATCGCGGCGTCGACGTCGCCGTACGTCCATTCATCCGGCGTCTTGCCAAGCGGCAGTTTGTCCGGACCGGCTGCCGCGAAATCCGCATCGGTCCACTTCCACTCCTGCACCTTGGGCTGGGGCGGCGGGGCGGGCGGCTGACCGGGTTGCGGGGGCGTGGCCGCCGGCCGCACCCAGACGTTGCCTTGCGTGCGCGCATTGGGACTGCCCGGTCGCAGGCTTTCGAGCGGGTCGGTCACAAACGGCAACGCCTCGTACTCGATGTGAATCTTCTCGATCGCCTCGGTGGCCGTCAGTTCATCCACCGCGGCGACCGCCAGAATCGGCTCGCCTACATACATCGGCTCATTGGTCAGCCCGCGCTCGCTGAGGGTGCTGGCGATGATCCCTTCGCCGAGGTTCGCGCCCTCGACGACGGCGGGCAGGTCCTGTTCCGTGAGGATGGCCTTGACGCCCGGCATGGCCAGCGCGTCGTCCATGTCGATGCGCGTCACGCGCGCATGCGGCCGCTGGCTGAGCAGGAGCTTGGCGAACAGCATCCCGTCGACGCGGAAGTCCTCGGCGTACTTCGCGCGCCCGGTGACCTTGGCCTTGAGATCAGGCGTGGTGTAGTTTCGACCGACGAGTTTGGTGGCCATGACTCAGGCCCTCCTCATCAGCTCGGCGCCGCGTTGCAGCGCGGTGAGAATCTTGTCGTAGTCCTGGCAGCGACACAGGTTGCCGGAACACCCGTGCGCGAGCTGTTCACGCGTCGGATTCGGGTTGGTCTTGACGTAGCCGACCGCGGCCATGACGAAGCCGGGCATGCAGAAGGCGCACTGGAAGCCCTGCTCCTCGACGACGCCCTGCTGCATCGGGTGCAGCGTTCCATCGGCGGCTTCGAGGCCTTCGATGGTCACGACCTTCGATTTGCGCGCCATGTGCGTCAGCACCGAGCACGAATAGCGCGGCACATCGTCAACCAGCACGGTGCAGGCGCCGCACTCGCCGCGGTCGCAGCCGATCTTGGTGCCGGTCAGCCCCAGCTTGTAGCGGAGCGTCATGGCGAGGGTTTCCTGCGGCAGCACATCAACGCGGCGATCCTTGCCGTTGACGTTGATGGTGATGAGCCGCTCGACCACCCCGGCAGCGCCGTCCTGGCCGCTGAGGGTGGTGCGCCACAGGTAGCCGGCGGCTGACGCCGCGACACCGGCCCCAATGGCTCCCTTGATGAAACTTCGTCTCGAGACGCCGCTCTGCACCATTTCGGTCATAGCAGTCTCCGGGGAATGCCCGCGTTGCCGCCGCGGTCGGGGGGTATTGTAGCAACATTCAGGATTTCTTCACCTGGCCGCGCGCGAGAACTCCTGACGATGACCTGTGCCGGCGCGGCGCTTCGCATTGATTCCGTCAATGGCGCTTCGGCGTGAAGGTCTGCCCTTTGGTCAGGTCTGAAACCGCGTTCACCCTGGCGGCGTAGAATCCAGGTACGGGGACTGATGACCCCTGAAGACGAGCACCACCTCACGCTGGCTGCGGTCGGCGCGGCGTTAGGGCCTCGCCCCGACTTGATCGATCGACTGATGTCGGTACCGTTCACCACCCATGTGGCGCTGCTGGTGCTGCCCTGTCTTCCCGGGCGCTGCTGGTCGGCGCCAGAATCGCTGGAGGCCCGCAGTGACGCGAATCATCGCCACCATCGCGATGGTCGCGGCAGCGACATCGTGCCTGCACGCGCAGCCGCCGCCGGCACCGCCGGGCGCGCGTCCATTCGGGCAAATTGCCGGTCGTGGTGTTGTTGTTCTCGAGAACGCTTGCTCCGCAGCACGAGCTCTCGAAAGTCCACGATGCCCTCGCCCGGCAGCGCCCGGGTCCGGACGCCCCCGCCGAAGTCGCCGTGGTCCTGGTCGACACCGCCGACTGGTCGTGCCGTTTGCCGCCAGACTGTTCGCCGGTAGTCCAGAAGCTCGCGCAACAAATCGGCGCCTGAGGCCGTAAACTCTAAAGATGGCGCTGATTGAGACCCGTGACCTGTGGAAGACCTACCAGATGGGCGATGAGGAGATTCACGCGCTGCGGGGCGTGACGATCTCCATCGAACGTGGCGAATACGTCGCGATTATGGGTCCCTCGGGCTCCGGCAAGTCCACGCTCATGAACCTGATTGGCTGCCTCGATTCGCCGAGCAAGGGCACCTACCTGTTGAACGGCAAAGAGGCCAGCCAGATGAACGACAACGAGCTGGCACGGATTCGGAACGAAGAAATCGGCTTCGTGTTTCAAACCTTCAATCTGCTGCCGCGCGCGACCGCGCTGCACAACGTCGAATTGCCGCTGGTCTACGCCGGCATCAGCAAGGCGGCGCGGCTGGCCCAGGCCCAGGCGGCGATCGAGAAGGTCGAGCTCACCCCTCGCATGACCCACAAGCCCAACGAGCTGTCGGGCGGCCAGCGGCAGCGCGTGGCGATTGCCCGCGCCCTGGTGAACAACCCGTCGATCCTGCTCGCCGACGAGCCGACCGGCAACCTCGACTCGAAGACCGGCGTGGAAATCATGGGGTTGTTCGCGCGCCTGCACCAGGGCGGCAACACCATCATCGTGGTCACGCACGAAGCCGACATCGCCGCCTACGCGCACCGCGTGATCGCGATCCGCGACGGCCAGGTGGAGCGCGACGTCAAACAGCAGCCGCACGCGCCGCCCGTGGCGCACTAACGGGATTAGGGGCTTAGGGGCCTACGGCCTCGACCGCTTCCAGACCAGCGACTGCGTGACGCGGCCGTATGCGTCCTTCAGCATCAGCGTCAGTTGAGCGGTGTCGTGTGACAGCTCGTAGTCGCGCACCTGCCGCGAGCCCACCCACGATGTGCGTGACGAATCCCCTGGCTTCGTCGACGACGAACGGTCCGTAGTAACCCAGATATCGCCGGTATGCGGCGGCGCGGAGTTCGTCGGTGTTGGGCGCGGCGTCAGCCGTGTTGGCCGAATTCATCAACTGTGCAGACATGCGGCCGGAGCTGTCGTAGGTAATCTGGCCGCGATCGTAGGCGCCGGGCCGCGTCGTACCGTCGGCGGCGGTGATCTCGCAGTTCACCAGCTCCCACGCGCCGACCAGACGCTGGGCGACGGGCGCTTGTGCGCCGGTCGCGGCAAGAGCCGAGAAGGCGACTGCAACGGTCATCAATGAGATGCGCATGGCGCGCATTATCTCCGAAACTCTCGATCCCCAGGGGTCATGCGCCGTCGCGCTCGGTCAGGCGCTCGCCGGCGACCGGCGGGCTGAGCCGCGGTTCGTAGACTGCGGCCTCAGTCCACCGCCGCGAAGTGCCCTTCTGCAATCTGCCGCAGCGGCGCGTCCCGGTTCACACGCGACGCGTCGAGCGCGATGCGGGCCCTCGGCGCATCAGGGTCAATCGCCGGCACGGCCGACAACAGCGCCTGAGTATACGGATGCTGCGCGTTGGCGAAAATATCCGCCGTTCGTCCCATTTCGACAATCCGGCCGAGATACATCACCGCAACGCGGCCCGCAATATGGCGTACCAGGCGCAGGTCGTGTGCGATGAACAAATAGGTCAGCTGCAGCTGCTGCTGCAGGTCCATCAGCAGGTTGATGACCTGCGCCTGAATGGACACGTCGAGGGCGGACACGGGTTCGTCGGCGATGATGAACGACGGGTTGAGGGCGAGTGCCCGCGCCAGCCCGATTCGCTGCCGCTGGCCGCCGCTGAACGCGTGAGGGTAGCGGTCGAGGTGCGCCGGATCCAGGCCCACCAACTTGAACAGCCCGGCGACCCGATCCCGGCGCTCGGCCGTGGTGCCGATGCCGTGGATGATGAGCGGTTCTTCGACAATGGTGAAGGCGCGCATTCGCGGATTCAGCGACGAGTACGGGTCCTGGAAGACCATCTGCATGTCCCGCCGGGCGGCCCGCATGCGCGTGCTGGAGAAACCGAGCACGTTCTCGCCGCGGAACAACACTTCGCCAGACGAGGGTTCGATCAGGCGCAGCATGCAGCGGCCGGTCGTGCTCTTGCCGCTGCCTGATTCACCGACCAGCGCGTAGGTTTCGCCCTGGTTGACCGAGAAGCTGACGTTGTCGACGGCGCGCACCACCGTCTTCCCGCGGAACAGCCCTCCGCCGCGCTCGAAGTGCTTGACGAGGTTACGAACCTCGACCAGCGGCGTCACCAGTCGACCTCCGACGGCACACCCTTCAGTCGCGTCCCGGGCTCGCCGCCCGGAATCGATGCGAGCAGCCCCTTGGTGTACGGATGCTGGGGATTCCTGAAAATGTCCCGCACCGGCGCCTGTTCGACGATCTTCCCGCGATGCATCACCACCACGCGATCGGCCATCTCGGCGATGACGCCGAAGTCATGCGTGATCAGCAGCAGCGACAGGTCGAATTGCCGCTTCATGTCACGCAGCAGCTCGAGCATCTGCGCCTGGACGGTGACGTCGAGCGCCGTGGTGGGCTCATCGGCGATCACCAGCGGCGGCTTGCAGGCCAGCGCAATTGCCAGCATGACGCGCTGCCGCATGCCGCCGGACAGCTGGTGAGGATAATCATCGACGCGGCGCTGCGCATCGACAATCCGGACGGCGCCCAACAGCTCGATCGCTCGCTCGCGTGCCGCCTTGCCTGACGCAATGCCGTGCACCGACAGCGCCTCGGCAATGTGTGCCCCGACGCGCATCACGGGATTCAACGCGGCCATCGGCTCCTGGAATACGAAGCCAATGCCGGCGCCGCGCACCTGGCGCATGTGATCTTCCGGAACGGACAACAGATCCTTGCCCTGGAACAGGATCTGCCCGCTCTCGATGCGGCCAGGCTCCTGCACCAGGCGGATGATCGAGAACGCCGTCACCGACTTGCCGCTGCCGGACTCTCCGACGACACCGAGCGTCTCGCCCTTGTGAATCTCGAACGACACGTCGTTGACCGCCACCACCGGTGGCGTCGCGTCGAAGACGGTGCGGAGATTCCTGACGGCAAGCAGCGGCGTCAATCGAGGCTCACTTCACGATACTCACCAAACATGCCGCGCAGCGCGTCGGCGATTTCTCCCACGGTGGCACACGCCTCGACGGCGGCGATGATCGGCGGCACCAGGTTGTCGGACGCCGTCGCGGCGCCGCGCACCGCGTCGAGCGCGGCGTGCCAGTCGCCGGCGTTCCGATCGCGACGCACCGTCTGCACCCGCTGCGCCTGCTGGGCCTCCAGTTGCGGATCGACCTGGAACACCTCAATCGATGCGGCCTCGCCGGTGACGTAGTGGTTGACGCCGACGACGATGGACTTGCCCGAATCGACTGCCAGCTGCGCCTGGTAGGCGGATTCCTGCACCTGGCGCTGGATGTACCCGGTCTCGATGGCGGTCAGCGTGCCGCCCACCGCTTCGATGCGGGCCAGCAGCTCGCGCGCACCCTCCTCGATCTCGTTGGTCAGCTTCTCGATGTGATGCGAGCCCGCGAACGGGTCGATGGTGTTGGCGACGCCTGACTCGTAGCCGATGATCTGCTGGGTCCGCAGCGCGATGCGGGCCGCGTCTTCGGTCGGCAGCGCCAGCGCCTCGTCTCGGCCGTTGGTGTGCAGCGACTGGGTGCCGCCCATGACGGCCGCCATCGCCTGCACCGCCACCCGCACGATGTTGTTGTCGGGCTGCTGCGCCGTCAGCGTGCTGCCGGCGGTCTGGGTGTGGAAGCGCAGCTGCTGCGCGCGCGGATTGGTCGCGCCAAACCGATCGCGCATGAGGCGGGCCCACAGCCGGCGCGCGGCCCGGAACTTCGCGACTTCTTCCAGGAAGTCGTTATGGGCGTTGAAGAAGAACGACAACCGCTGGCCGAACGAATTGATGTCCAGCCCGGCCCGCGTCGCCGCCTCCACGTAGGCGATTGCATTGGCGAACGTGAAGGCCACTTCCTGCACCGCCGTCGAGCCCGCTTCGCGAATGTGATAGCCGCTGACCGAAATGGTGTTCCACTGCGGCATTTGTTTCTCACAAAAAGCGAAGATGTCAGTGACGATGCGCAGCGAAGCGTGCGGCGGGTAGATGTAGGTGCCGCGCGCGATGTACTCCTTGAGGATGTCGTTCTGGATCGTGCCGGACAGCTGATGGGGCGAGACCCCCTGGCGCTTGCCGACCGCCACGTAGAGCGACAGCAGGATGATCGCCGTCGCGTTGATGGTCATCGAGGTCGACACTCTGTCGAGCGGGATGCCGTCGAACAGCGTGGCCATGTCCTCGATTGAGTCGATCGCCACGCCGACGCGACCGACTTCGCCCGACGCCAGCGCATGGTCGCTGTCGTAGCCGATTTGCGTCGGCAGATCGAATGCGACGCTCAGGCCGTTGACGCCTTGCGAGAGCAGGTAGCGGTAGCGCTGGTTCGACTCAGCCGCGGTGCCGAAGCCGGCATACTGGCGCATCGTCCAGAGCCGGCCGCGGTACATGGTGGGCTGAATGCCGCGCGTGAAAGGAAATTCGCCTGGAAACGACAGGTCGCGATCGGGATCGAACGCGGGAAGGTCCTCGGGCCCGGCAAAAAACCGCATCGCCCGATTCTAGTAGCCGGTAGCCAGAAGCCGGTAGCCAGAAAGGCCGCCGAGTTTCGTCTGGCTGCCGGCTACCGGCTACTGGCTACTTTCTTCGACTTTGGCTTCTTCAGCGGCAATGCGCAGCGAGCGCAGGAAGCGGCGGTCGTTGACGGTCATGTCGAACGGCTTCCTGGGCACCAGCGCCTTCGAGCTGGCGATGGCCGCTTCGGCGTTCTCACCCTGGGGCTGTCCGCGATTGACGAAACCGACGACCGCCTCGAGATTCACTTTCATCTCATAACCGGCTGCACGAGCCCGCTCGCGGCACGCCTCGACCTCCGCGCTCTCCGCAACGGCGGCGGCAATGGAGTCGGCCAGCTCACGCGCGAACCGGTTTACGACGTCATCCATAGGACGGCTCCCTTCGTTTCAAGGCGCGCTCGCGCGCACCGTTGGACACACTTCGCGAGTGCCCGAAATGCGCCAGGCGGCTGGGACCGTCGGCAACGGCCGATGCAGCACCCCCCGGGCGGTTGGCGGTGCATCAGCGCGAATCGTCATCAGGCGGGCGAATCTGTTGGGAAAATCCATGCCATTCTACGAATGGCCTGGGGGTCTGTCAAGGAAAGAACGCTATAAGTTGTGCTTTTTCTGTAACTTGGGCGGATGACAGAGGCCCAAGTTCAGCTGTGCCGATTGGGCAGACTACCGCGGCTGCCTTGTTTGGCCACCGCCTCTGCGGCCTTTTTGGCCGCGTCCGGATCGCCAAGATAGTAGCTGCGGACCGGCTCGAGCGATGCGCCGAGCTGGTAGACCAGCGGGATGCCGGTCGGAATATTCAGTTCGACGATCGCCTCGTCTGACATGCCGTCCAGATACTTCACCAGCGCGCGCAGCGAGTTGCCGTGCGCGGCGATCAGCACTCGCGATCCCGATCGAATGCGCGGCGCGATCGACTGATCCCAGTACGGCAGGACCCGCGCGACGGTGTCTTTCAACGATTCGGTGAGCGGCAGTTCCGAGGACGACAGGTTCGAGTAGCGATGGTCCTTCGCGGGATGGCGTTGATCGCCCGCCGTGAGCGGCGGTGGGGCGATCGCGTAGGCACGGCGCCAGATCTTCACCTGCTCCTCGCCATGCTTCGCGGCGGTCTCGGCCTTGTTCAGGCCCTGCAGCGCGCCGTAGTGCCGCTCGTTGAGCTGCCAGCTGCGTTCGACCGGCAGCCAGAGCTGATCGAGCTCATCGAGCGCCAGAACGCTGGTCCAGATCGCGCGCTTCAGGACCGAGGTGTAGACGAAGTCGAACGCCAAGCCTTCGGCCTTGAGCAAACGTCCGGCGGCACGAGCCTCCTCGCGTCCTTGGTCGCTGAGATCGACGTCGGTCCATCCCGTGAACCGATTTTCCTTGTTCCACGTTGACTCACCATGCCGGAGAAGTACGACCGTGTGCATTTGAAAGTTGGCTCCGTGCTCTCGTGGCTAGGAGAGCTGCTTGATCGCGCCGCGGCCCGCGTATTTCGCGGCGCTGCCGAGTTCCTCTTCGATGCGCAGCAACTGGTTGTACTTGGCGACGCGATCGCTGCGCGACGCCGATCCGGTCTTGATCTGCCCGCAGGCCGTGCCGACCGCGAGATCGGCGATCGTCGAATCCTCGGTTTCACCCGAGCGGTGCGACGACACGCAGCGGTATCCGGCGGCGGCGGCAATCGCCATCGCGTCGAGCGTTTCGGTGATGCTGCCGATCTGGTTCACTTTGACCAGCAGCGCGTTGCCGATGCCTTCGGCGATGCCCTTCGTCAGGATCGCCGGACTGGTCACGAACACATCGTCTCCGACCAGCTGGACCCTGTCGCCGAGCGCCGCGGTCAGCAGCTTCCATCCCTGCCAATCCTGCTCGGCGCAGCCGTCCTCGATCGAGATGATCGGATACTGGCGGCACCACTCGACGTAGAGGTCGACCATCGCCTGCGAGTCGCGATTGGCTTCGCCGGACTTGTGGAACTCGTAGTGGCCGGACAGCAGCGACGCCGGCTCCGCCCTCCAGAACTCGCTCGATGCGACATCGAGCGCGATGAAGACGTCATCGCCGGCTTTGGCGCCGGCTTTGCTGATCGCCTCGAGCACGACTTCCAGCGCTTCGCGATTCGACCGCAGGCTGGGCGCGAAGCCGCCTTCGTCGCCGACGCCGGTCGACAGGCCTTTGCTCTTCAGGATCGATCGCAGCGCGTGAAAGATTTCGGTGCCGGCCCGCAGCCCGTCGCTGAACGTTGGGAAGCCGACCGGCATGACCATGAATTCCTGGAAATCGACGTTCGAATCGGCGTGCGCGCCGCCGTTCAGGATGTTCATCATCGGCACCGGCAGCGTGTAGCTGGTGTTGCCGGCCAGCGCGCCGAGGTGCGCGTAGAGCGGCAGCTGCTGGCGCGCCGCGTCGGCGCGCAGTGCCGCCATCGAGACGCCGAGGATCGCGTTGGCGCCGAGCCGGCTCTTGGTGGGCGTGCCATCGAGCGCAATCATCGCCCCGTCCAGCTGGCGCTGCGAGAACCGCCGTCCCTCGAGCGCCGCGGCGATTTCGCCGTTGACGTTGGCCACCGCCTTGCGGACGCCTTTGCCGAGGTATCGAGCCTTCTCGCCGTCCCTCAGTTCCAGCGCCTCGCGCTCGCCGGTGGAGGCGCCCGACGGCACGCCGGCGCGCCCGCGCGCGCCGCCATCGAGCGTGACGTCGACTTCGATCGTCGGATTGCCTCGCGAGTCGAGAATTTCGCGACCGCGAACCCCGGTGATTTTCATGATCGGCTATGGCCAGCGCCACGGCGACACCGTGGCGCGGAGCATTCCAGGATAGTCAAATGTAGTTCTCCGTGCTGCCGTGCCTCCGTGGCGCCGGTCGTCATCCTCGTCGGTCCACTTCGGCTTCGAGACTGCGGGCGGCTTCGCTGATGGCCGTCACGTACGGTTGGTCGCCCGCGGCCACCACCACCACGCCGTTCTCGGACACGGTGTGCCGCCGCGCGTCTTCCTCGGCATTGAATCCGATCAACGCGCCGCGCGGAATGTCGACGTCGCGGTCGACGATCGCTTTGCGGATGCGCGCGTGTCGTCCCACACGAACGCCCGGCATCAGGATCGAATCTTCAATCGTGCAGAAACTGTGGACGCGCACGTTGGGGCACAGAATGCTGCCGTGGATGCGGCTGCCAGACACGATGCAGCCTTGCGAAATCAGGGAGTCCTGCGCTTGGCCGCGACGCCAGTCTTCCGCGAACACGAACTTGGCCGGCGGCGCCTGGGGCATGTAGGTGCGCAGCGGCCATTCCGGATCGTACATGTTGAACTCGGGATTGACATGGCACAGGTCCATCTGCGCCTCGTAATACGCGTCGATGGTCCCGATGTCGCGCCAGTACTTCGCGGCCTTCTTGTTCTCGTCGTAGAACGGATACGCGTAGGTCTTGCCGCGCCCGATCAACGACGGAATGATGTTCTTGCCAAAGTCGTGATGGCTGTCGGGCTTGGCGGCATCTTCTTCGAGCGCCGTGATCAACACGCCGCTGTCGAAGACATAGATGCCCATCGACGCCAGCGCCAGGCCGGGCTGTCCCAGCATCGGCGGCGGATGCTGCGGCTTCTCGAGAAAGCCGGTGACCTTGTCGTGCGCGTCGACGGCCACAATGCCGAACCGCTTGCCGTGCTCGATCGGCACCTCGATCGCCGCCAGCGTGACCTCCGCCGCCATGTCCTGGTGGAAACGGAGCATCTTCTGGTAGTCCATCTTGTAGACGTGATCGCCCGCCAGCACGACCACGTAGCGCGGGTTCTCGCGGATGATCGAATACAGGTTCTGATACACCGCATCGGCGGTGCCTTGATACCAGTGCTCGCCGACACGCTTTTGCGGCGGCAGGATCTCGACGAACTCACCGAGCTCCTCCGACACCACCGTCCAGCCCTGGCGGATATGCCGATTGAGCGAGAGCGACTTGTACTGCGTGGCGATGAAGATGTGGCGAAGGCCCGAGTTGATGCAGTTGCTCAGGACGAAGTCAATGATGCGATAAGGCCCACCGAAAAACACCGCGGGCTTGGCACGTTCCCTCGTCAGCGGTGCGAGGCGCTCTCCGGCGCCGCCCGCCAGCACGATTACGAGTACCTCATCACCGACCATGGCTGCATGGAGAACATATCACCGGATGTAACGCGTGTCGCCGGCTAAGCCTCTACTGTAACAACGGTTTAGAGTGTTTGACTTGCACGCGGCGCGCCTTCTATGATCGGCTGGATCGAGGCTGACGGAGCGAACACAGCCATGAGGCGCTGCGCTCGCGGAAGCCTGAAGGCAACCGGGTTTGAAGGGGAGTAGATGATGGCAATTCGGCGTGCGATGGCCGTGATGGTCGCGCTGGTGGTGTCGGCAACGTTTGCCGCCGCGCAGCCGGCTCCGAAACAACAGGCTCCGAAACTGAGCAAGCAGGACCGCGAAGAGTTCGAGCGCTTGGTGAAGGTCACCGACGATGCGATGGCCGGCACGCCGGCGACGTCGGACATGGCCATCGCCATTGAGCCGTACTTCTTCAAGGCCATCCATCCCCAGGTCTACGCGCCGGTCGTGCTGACCATCACCAATGCGCCGAAGACCGACGCGGTGCTGCTCGTGCGCGTCGTGCCGGCCGGCACCAGGTTCGACCCGAAGGCCAAGAAGGTCCAGTACCCGTGGGAAGACCCGCACTTCCTGACGCCGGCGCATTTCGCCGGTGAGCCGGCCCGCCTGGCGCGCGGCTTCATGGCCTTACCGGGTTCCTACGATGTCTACTTCACGCTGAAGGAGCGCCTGCCGGAGCGCGCGCCGAAGAACGCCGTCGCGAAAGCCACCGTGCACAAGGCGACCCTCGAGGTGCCCAACTTCCACAACGGCGAGCTGTCGTACAGCACCATGATGGTGGTCGACAAGGTCAACCAGCTGACGGTGGCGCCGACCCCGACGGAAATGCGCGAGCGCCCGCTCGTGCTTGGCACCACCGAATTCGTGCCCGTCACCGACATGGAATTCGCAAAGACCGACGAGCTGTCGGTCAGCTATCAGATTTACAACGCCGGTCTCGACAGCGACGGCAAGCCGAACCTCGATCACGAGTACGTGTTCTATCGGACGGAGGGCGCCGAAGAAAAACGCTTCAACAGCACCCCGGTGCAGTCGATCAATGCCAGCAACATTCCGCCAACCTACGACGCGGCCAAGTTCCCGCTGCCCGGCGGTATCGCCGTGCCGCTGGCAAGCTTCCCGGCCGGCAATTACCGGCTTGAAGTGAAGATCACCGACAAGGTTTCCGGAAAGGTCCTGACCAACAACTTCAAGTTCATGGTCAAGGGCTAGAGTCTTGAAGGGCCAGATTCGCACCAAAGGAGTCAAGTTTCCAAACCGGCCCTTCGAGACTCTCGCCCGGCGGAGCCGGGCAAAGCCAACACTGCCTCTAGCGAGGCGGTGTCCCGACTCGAACATGCTCGCGGGTCTGAGGCGAGCCTCGCTAGGTTTTGGGCGTTTTGACGGCCGGCAGCTCATCTGCCGGCCGTTTTCTTTTTGGGGCCTGCCGGGCGTAGACTAGTGGGAGAGCGTGGCCCCGTGCTCGGGCCAATCGCCGGATGGGGATCCCCAGTCGCCTGATCGTTCCGATCGTGCTCAGTCTTGTGGCGCTGCAATCGTCGCGCGCCGACGCGCAGGGACTGAGAATCGAACCGGTCACCAGGCTCGCGTCTGTCGATACCGGACACATCGAAGGCACCGTCACAGACGAGCGTGGCGCTCCGCTCGATGGCGCCGTGATCTCCGCGCTTGGCGGCACGACCGCGTTCGCGGTCTCCGACCAGAGCGGTGCCTACACCCTCAAGCAATTGCCGCCGGGACCGTACCTGGTGCGCGTGCACCTGGCCGGCTTCATCGCGGCCCGCAGCACGATGGTCAACGTCCGGCCCTCGTCCAAGAGCGCATCGTCGTTCATGCTGCGCCGGGAAGGCGCAACCGGCGCGCCGCGTGTCACCGAAGCCGCAGTCGCCGCCGTTGGCGCACCGCCCGCCGCCACTACGGCGAAGGGTGGCGAGCGCGACGAGAGCGAGCTTGGCTGGCGCCTGCGCCACCTGAAGCGCGGTGTGCTGCGTAACGAGACATTGGCCCTGCCCGCCGGATCCTTGGCGAAGGCGGGTGGCATGCCGGAAGACGACGATTGGTTCATCACCGATTCGATCGAGTTCCTCGGCCGCGCCTTCGGCACCTCGGCGCGCAAGGCCGGTGCGTTGTTCAGCGATCTGTCGCTCGGCGGCCAGGTCAACCTGCTCACGACCGGCGCCTTCGACAACCCCTTGCAGTTGTTGCAGCTCGATCGCACCAGCAACGTGGCGTTCTTCAAGGTCGGCGCGCCCGTCGGATCGCATGGCGACTGGAACGTGCGGGCGGCAATGAACCAGACCGATCTCAGCTCGTGGATGCTGGCCGGCAGCTATGTCGTCACGGCCGCCGTCCCGCACCGCTATCAGTTCGGCATGTCGTACAGCCTGCAGCGCTACGAGGGCGGCAACATCGCGGCGCTCGGCTCGCTGACGGATACCGCGCGCAACGTCGGGTCGGTCTTCGGCTATGACGAGTGGCGCGTGTCCCGTTACCTGTCGATCGGCTATGGCGCCAACTACGCGCGCTACGACTATCTCGAAGGCAAGAACGCCGATTTGTTCAGCCCGCGACTGTCGGCCACGTTCACGCCGTCGAAGTCGTGGCGGCTGCGCGGCTCTGCCTCGCGCGACATGAGCGCGCCCGGCGCCGAGGAATTCATTCCGCCCGCCAGCGCCGAGTACCTGCCGCCGCAACGCACCTTCTCGCCGCTGTCCAAGGCCGTGCTGCGGCCGCAAGCCGTGCAGCACTATGAGTTCGGCGTGGATCGCGTCATGAACGGCGCCACGCTGTCGCTCCGCGCATTCGAGCAGCGCATCGACGAGCAGACCGTCACCGTCTTCGGCTTGCGCCGCTCCGACGCCGATGCCGTGGCGTTGGGTCATTACTATGTGGGCTCGGCGGGCGACGCGATGGTGCGGGGCATGGGCGTGACGCTGACCCACGTGCTGGCCGCCAACATTCGCGGTTCGGTGGACTATTCGTTTGCGACCGCGGATTGGCGGGCGCGCCCGGAGCCGGTTGAATACGCGGTGTTGACGCGATGGGTGCCTTCAGCCATACGGACCGGCGAGCGGATTCACGACGTCACGACGTCGCTCGAAACGGAGATTCCGTATTCCGCGACGCGGGTCGTGGTGCTCTACAAGTTGAACAGCGCGTTTGCGTCGCCGACGCGCCAGGAGGAAGCCCCCGCGTTCGGCGCGAGGTTCGACCTGCGCGTGACCCAGGCGCTGCCGTTCATGAACTTCCGCGACTCGCAGTGGGAAATGCTGGTCGGCGTCCGCAGCCTGTTCCACGAATCGCTCGCCAACACTTCTACCTACGACGAACTCCTGGTCATCCGGCCTCCCAAGCGGCTGGTTGGCGGCCTCACCGTCAGGTTCTAGGCGACCTCGCTACTGAAAAGCTGCCATACTGGAAATTGGATCAGCCGGTCCGTCTTTTGGATCGATGGGTGTTCTCGACCGAACGTTCAGAGCTAAGTAGCTGCATCTGAGGACGTTTAGGGCAGTCGTCTGCCGGTTACGAACGGTATACCGTTTGCTGTGTTCGCCTCGGATCGATCTGTCTTGTCAGGGCCTTTGGAACAACCAACGCCGATGTCGGCTTACGACCGGGACTCCTGGTGGCGCGAATGGCGGCAGACCGCACTGCCCGTAGCGGTGACGCTTGGCCTTTTGGCGCTCGGCCTGGCCAATGTCGTGCAGCGCGCGACTTCGACGGACGTTGAAGATGGCGTCCTGTGGGTTGAGCGTGCCGTCGGCGTGGTGGCCGCTGAAGTGGCCGCGCCGTCCGCCGCGAGTCGCGCCGGCGTGCGGCCCGGCGACATCCTGATCGGCATCGACAACCAGGCGGTCGAGAGCCGCGCCGACGTGCTTGCGCTGCAGCATGCCTCGACGCCGGGCGCGCGTCACACCTACACGCTGCTGCGGCTCGGCTCGCAGGAGATGGCCAACGTCACGCTCGCGCCGATGCCGAGTGGCGCCGGCCTGTTCTATTACGTGCTGGCTGCGGTTGGGATCTTCACGCTGCTGGTGGGCGCAGCGGTGCGGGCGCGACGCCCGACCGATCAGGCGACGCTGCACTTCTTCTGGCTGTCGGTCGCGTTCTTCGGCCTGTTCACGTTCTCGTTCAGCGGCCGGCTCGATCGGGTGGACTGGGTCTTCTACTGGGGCGATGCGATCGCGGTGATGGTGCTGCCGCCGCTGTTCGTCCACTTTGCGCTGGTGTTCCCGGAGCGCCCGCATCTGCCGGGTTATTCGGCGATGCTGGCGCGTTGGCTGCCCGCGGTCTACCTGCCGGGGGCGGTGTTGGGATCGACCCGCGCGCTGGCGGTGCTGCGTTCCGGCATCGATCCCGAGTACTTCGTGCGCGTGATCGCGCTGATCGATCGCCTCGAGTACGTCTACCTGGCGGTATTTTTCACGGCCGGCCTGGCGATTCTGCTGCGCGCGCTGTCACGGGCGCACTCGGTCACCGTCAAGCGGCAGCTGCGCTGGATCGTGTGGGGCACCGCGCTCGGCGCGCTGCCGTTTGCGATCGGCTATGCCATTCCGTTCGCGCTCGGCGCCGACCCGTCGATCCCGATGGGCCTGAGCGCGATTCCGCTCGGCTTCATTCCGCTCGCCTTTGCGTCCGCGATCATCCGCTATCGCCTGATGGACGTGGAGATCATCCTCAAGCGCCTGTTGATCTACACCTCGGCGGTGGCGGCGATCGTCGCCATCTACGTGCTGATCCTCCGCGCGTCGGGCGGCTACATCGCCGACAGCGAGAACGATCATCGATGGATCATCGCATTCCTGGCGACCGTGGTCGTGGTGCTGCTCGCCAAGCCGGTCAAGGACGGATTGCAGCAGGCGATCGACCGCGCCTTCTATCGCGACCGCTACGATTACCGCCGCGCGCTGGTGGGTTTCGCGCGCGAGCTGAACAGCGACCTCGATCTGAATCGCCTCGCCGACCGGCTGGTGACGCGGGTCCGCGAAACGATCGAGCTCGATCGCATGGCGTTCCTGCTCGCCACCGACAGCGGCGACTTCGAGTCGCTCAGCCACGAAGGTTTCGACGACGCGCCGCCCACGCTCTCGGGCATGGCCGGCATCGGGTCCCGTCTGCACAGTGCCCACACCGTTCGACTCGATGATCCGCTAGCGGCGACGCGCTTCACCGCCGAAGAGATTGAGTTCTGGCGCGATCAGGGCATCTACTACTTCGTGCCCTGCGTCGCGAAAGACGCGGCGATTGCGGCGCTGGCACTCGGGCGGCGCGCCAGTGGCGAGCCGCTCAGCACCGAGGACACCGCGCTGGTGACGGCGGTGGCGGCCCAGGCCGCGACCGCGATCGAGAACGGCCGACTCTATCGGCAGCTGCACCGGAAGGCGTCCGAGCTGGATCGGCTGCATGCCTTCAACGAGAACATTCTCGAGTCGCTCGATGACGGCCTGCTGGTCATCGGGCCGAACGATCAGGTCATCCGCTGGAACGCGTCGCTGGAGCGGTTGTATGGCGTGCCGCGCAGCGGGGTGCTCGGCAAGACCGTGGACCGGCTGTTCGATCCGGACGTCGTCGACCTTCTGGCCGCGGTCCGCCGTGACCATCCGGAGGGTCACTCAATGTTCCGGGTGCCGCTGGTCGCGCGCGGACGGCTGGCAGGCCAGCGGCTGCTGGTGAACGTCACGACGGTGCCGCTGCAGTCGATGGCCGCGTTGGCGTCGGCGCCGTCTGCGCCCGCCGCGGCCACCATCGTGATCCTCGAGGACATCACCGAGCGGTCGCAGATGGAAGAGCAGCTGCGGATTTCCGAGAAGATGGCGTCGCTCGGCCTGCTGGCTGCCGGCGTGGCGCACGAGGTCAACACGCCGCTGACCGGCATTTCGAGCTACACGCAGATGCTGCTTGAGAACGCCGATCCCGCGGACCCGCGCACGCCGCTGCTCGAGAAAATCGAGAAACAGACCTTCCGCGCCGCCCGTATCGTGAACGGCCTGCTCAACCTGTCGCGTCCCGATACCGCTGAACAGGCCGAGCGTTCGATCGTGGACGTCAACCAGGTGATCGCCGAGGTGTTATCGCTGCTCGAGCACCAGTTCGAGAAGGGCAGCATCAAGATCCGGCGCGAGCTGCACGCCACGCCGGTGAAGGTCGTGGGCTTCGAGTTCAAGCTGCAGCAGGTATTCCTCAACCTGTTCCTGAACGCCCGCGATGCCATGACCAGCGGCGGCTGGTTGACCATCAGCACCCGGCTCGAGGGCAACGAAGCCGTCGCGGAGGTGTCGGATACCGGTCACGGCATTCCGCCTGAGCACCTCGCCCGCATCTACGATCCCTTCTTCACGACCAAGCCGCTCGGCCAGGGCACCGGCCTCGGACTGTCGATTGCCTACGGCATCCTCCGCGAGCACGAAGCGACGATTCAGTGCGACAGTGCGCCCGGCCAAGGCACGCGGTTCGAGCTCCGATTCCTGGCCGCCCCCGATTCGACCGCGGCTGCCCCCCAGCGGCAGCGCGCAGGTATGTAGCATGCGGAAACACAACGCCGCAGTCCTGGTCATCGACGACGAAGAGGTGATGCGGGACATTCTCGGCACGCTGCTGGAGCGCGACGGCTACAGCGTGCGCCTGGCCTCATCGGGCCAGGAAGGGCTCGACCTGGCGCGATCGCTGCCGTTCGATGCCGTGATCGTCGACGTGATGATGCCCGGCCTCGACGGGCTGCAGGTGCTCGACGAACTCAAGAAGCACGACGAAGACCTGCCGGTGCTGATGATCACCGCCTACGCCTCGATGGAGAGCGCCATCGCGGCGATGAAGAAGGGCGCCTTCGACTACATCACCAAGCCGTTCAAGAACGACGAAGTGCTGGTGGTGCTGCAGAATGCCATCGAGCGCCGCCAGCTGGTGGCCGAGAACGTCACGCTGCGCCAGAACCTGCAGGCCCGCTACCACAAGTTCGCCGGCATCATCGGCAGGAGCAGCCGGATGAAGCAGGTGTTCGACCTGATCATCCAGGCGGCGCCGAGCCGCAGCACCATCCTGATCACCGGCGAGAGCGGCACCGGCAAGGAGTTGGTGGCCCGCGCGATTCACAGCAACTCGGCGCGCAGCGAGAAGTCGTTCGTGGCCGTCAACTCCGGCAACCTGCCGCCGGACCTGCTCGAATCCACGCTGTTCGGTCATGTCAAGGGCGCCTTCACCGGCGCCGTCTACCCGAAGAAGGGCATGTTCGATCTCGCCGACAAGGGCAGCATCTTCTTCGACGAGATCGGGAACGTGCCGATCGAGACCCAGGCCAAGCTGCTGCGTGTCATGCAGGAGCGCGAGTTCATGCGGCTCGGCGGCATGGAGACGATCAAGGTCGATGTGCGCATCATCGCCGCCACCAACGTCGACCTGAAGCTGGAAATGGAGGAGGGCCGTTTCCGCGAGGACCTCTTCTACCGGCTGCACGTCATCAGCATTCACCTGCCGGCGCTAGGCGAGCGCCGCGACGACATTCCGCTGCTGGTGCAGCACTTCCTCGAGAAATATGGCGAGGAGAACGAGCGTCGTAACATCGAGGTGGCGCCTGAAGCGCTCGACCTGCTGATGGAGTACGACTGGCCGGGCAACGTGCGCGAGTTGGAGAACGTCATCGAGCGCGCCGTGGTGCTGTGCACCGGCACCCGCATTGGCCCTGAGCTGATCCCCGAGCACGTGCGCAGGAGCCCGGCGTTCCAGATTCCGCACGTGGTGATGCCGGCCGACGGGATCTCGCTCAAGGATGTCACCATCGCCTACGAGCGGCAGTGGATTGAATCCGCGCTCGAGGCCGCCGGCGGCGTGCAGAAGCGGGCCGCGGAGCTGCTGCGCATCAAGCCGACCACGCTGAATGAAATGATCAAGCGCTACGACATTCGTCCGCGGCGCAAGAAAGCCTCGTCGGGGGCCGACCCGGATGCCGGCGGTCGCCGGAACAACGGCGACGAGCTGGAACCGGCAGAAGTCGACTAGCCTCGCATAGAATGCTGGCCATGAAAGCCAGCCTTCGCACCGTCGTTGCTCTACTGGCGCTGCTCGTCGGCGGCGCCTCCTCACCCGCTTTGCCGCTCCACGCGCAGCCAGCTGCCGCGCCGCCAAGCCCCGAACAGTTCTTCGGCTTCCAGATGGGCGCCGATCGCAAGCTTGCCAACTGGGACAAGCTGCACGACTACTACCAGGCGCTGGCCAAGGCATCGAACAAGCTGCGGGTCGTCGAGCTCGGCAAGAGCAGCGAGGGCCGGCCCTACCTCGCGATCTTCATCTCTTCGCCGGCCAACCTCGCGAAGCTCGACGCCTACCGGCAGATCAACGCGCGGCTCGCCGATCCGCGGGGGATGCCGGAAGCCGAGGCGAAGAAGCTGGTGGCTGAGGCGAAGGCGGTGGTGATCCAGTCGTTCGCGCTGCACTCGAGCGAGGTGGCCGCATCGCAAACCGCCGCGGAGTTCGTCTACGACAGCATCACCCGCGCCGATTCAGAAGCCACCCGGATGCTCGACAACGTCATCAGCATCGTCGCGCCGTCGATCAATCCCGATGGCACGCAGATGATCGCCGACTGGTACATGAAATACGTCGGCACCGAACACGAAGCCTCGCAACTGCCGTGGCTCTATCAGAAGTATTCGGGACATGACAACAACCGTGACGGCTTCGCGCTGAACCTGCCCGAGTCGCAGCATCTGGGCAAGCTGATGTACCGCGACTGGCTGCCGCAGGCCTACGTCGATCACCACCAGATGGGCAGCGGCAATGCGCGTCTCTACATTCCGCCGTACGCCGAGCCAATCCGCCCGGGCGGCGACCCGCTGGTGTGGCGCGAGATGGACTGGTGGGGCGCACACATGGGCAACGCGCTCGAAGCCGCCGGCAAGACCGGCGTGATTGGCGCCGCCATCTACTCCGGCTGGGGCCACATGGGCTTCCACTGGATCACGCCGTTCCACAACATCGCCGGCATGCTCACCGAATCCGCGAGCGCCCGCCTGGCGACGCCACTCTTCCAGCACGCCGATCAATTGCGCGGCGGCACGCGCGGGCTGCCCGAATATGAGTCGCAGACCACCATGCCCAGTGTCTGGCCCGGCGGCTGGTGGCGCGTCCGCGACATCGTCGAGCAGCAGAAGATCGCGGCGTGGGCGACGGTCGATCTGGCCGCGCGCAATCGCGAGACCGTGTTGTGGAACATGTATCTCAAAGGCATCCGGCAGACGGAGCGCGGCGCCAACGCCGCCGTGAAGGCCTACGCCATCGAGGCCAATCAGCACGATACGCAGACGGTCAGGAAGTTCATCAACATGTTGATGAATTCTGGTGTCGAAGTGCACCAGGTCAAGAACCAGTTGATCGTCGACGGCCGCGTCTACAGCCCGGGCTCGTTCGTCGTCTCGATGGCGCAGCCGAAACAAGGCCTGGTGCGGTGGATGCTCGGACGCACGTTCTATCCGGACAACACCTATACGCGCGATCCGGAAGGCAACCCGATTCGCCCGTACGACATGTCCACGGATACCTTCGGTGAGTTCATGGGCGTGAGGAGCGATCCGATCGGCGAGAAGGTGGCCGGCGACCTGCTGAAGCTCACCGCGCACCTCCCGATGACCGGCACGGTGGCCGCCAGCGCGCCGAACGGCTACATCCTGGATGGCCGTATGAACGACAGTTTCCGGGCCGCCTTCCTGCTGCTGGACAAGGGCGTCGCGGTGCGCCGCGCCAACCAGTCCTCGGCAGACGGCAGCGTCAGGGCCGGCGACTTCCTGGTGGCAGCTGGCGACCACGGCGCGATTGCCAGGCAGACCGGCGTCGATTTCGTCGCCGCGAAGGCCGCGGTCACCGCCGCCTATCCGCTTCGGAAGCCGCGAGTGGCCATGCTGCAGCGCTACGGCGGCGGCAACATGGACGAAGGCTGGACGCGGCTGATGTTCGAGCAGTTCAACGTGCCGTTCAGGTCGATCATGGATGCCGAGCTCAAGGCCGGCAACCTCGACGCGAATTACGACACCATCATCCTGCCGGCCGACTCCCTTGCGGCCATGACCGGCGAGCGTCCGCCGGCCGGCCCGGGTGGCGGCGATTTTGGCGGCGGTCCCGACAATACGCCGGCCGAGTATCGCAGCGGCTTTGGCGCCGACGGCGTGAAGGCGCTACAGGCATTCGTGCAGAAGGGCGGCACGCTGCTGACCTTCGCGAACGCCGGCGATCTGCCGATTCAGCGCTTCGGGTTGCCGGTGCGCAACGTCGTCAACGGACTGCCGTCGAAGGCGTTCTGGTCACCAGGCTCGACGTTGCGAACCAGGTTCGACCATACGAACCCGCTGGTCTACGGCATGCCTGCCGAAGGACTGGCGCTGTTCATGGCCGGCGGCCAGGTCTATGAAGTGGTCGGCCAGGACCGCAGCCAGGACGTGGAGATTCTCGCCAGCTACGCGGAGCGCGACATCCTGCAGAGTGGCTGGCTGCTGGGCGAGCAGGTGATTGCAAAGAAAGCGGCCGCCGTGTCCGTGAAACACGGCAACGGCAAAGTGGTGCTGATTGGCTTCCGCCCGCAGCATCGCGATCAGACGCACGGCACGTTCAAGTTCGTGTTCAACGCGCTTTTGAACGGCCCGGCGGCTGCGTCGGCGGTGACGACGACCTCTCAACAGCAATAGCGGTGGGATCGGCCCCGACGCGTCAGTGTTTCGACGCGTCGTGGCCATCACGCCCTCTGCAGCGTCATTCGAACCTCGAGCCCGTGCGGTGCACGGTTGGCGCAGCCGACAGAGCCTCCGCACGCTTCGACGGCGCTGCGGACGATCGCCAGGCCGAGGCCCGTTCCACCGGTCTTGCGGTTCCGTGCGGCGTCCTCACGGAAGAACGGGTCGAACAATCGCGTGAGCGATTCAGGAGCGACACCGGGACCGGCGTCGGAAATCGACAGCGTGACCGCGCCTCCCGTGGGTATGGCGGTCACGACGATTGGTCCCGCGGTGCCGGCATACTTCACCGCGTTCCGGATGACGTTGGCGATGGCACGTTCGAGCAGCAGGGCATCGCCGCGCACCACCGTGTCGTCGGAGATATCCACCACAATCGTGGCGTCCGAGCCTTCCTTGTCGATCAGGCGATCGACAATCGGCCGCAGCGGAACGGCCGGCTGTTCGCTGCCCCGTTCCTGCAGTTCCGCCCTGGCGTAGAGCAGCAGTTCATCGGTGAGCTGACTTAGCGCCTCGACGTCTTGCTTGAGATCGTCCACGTAGATGCGTTCCGCGCCGTCGACCTTGCGGTCGAGCAGCTCGAGGGCGACGTGCATGCGTCCAAGCGGCGATCGCAGCTCGTGCGCGGTGTCGCCGAGGAAACGCTTCTGTCTCGACGCCAGCACCCCGAGCCGCGCCGCCATCTGCTCGATCGATCTCGAGAGCCGCCCGACTTCGTCGCCGCGCGACATTGGAACCGTGGTGTCGAACCGGCCGTGCGCGATCTCTTCGGTGGCGTGCTCGATTTGTCGGAGGCTCCTGGTCAGGCCGCGCAGCAACGGCCACCAGCAAATCACCGTGACGCCGAACGCGAGCAGCACCCAGAACAGTCCGGTCAACGGGAACAGCAACGAATCGCCGACCAACCGATAGGGGGCAATCAGCAGGCTGCCCGGCAGCGTCTCGGCCTCGCCGGCGAAGCGCACCGGCGTGCGCAGGATGACCCACAGCCGCGGCCCGACAGCAGTCCGGACCAGGTGCGCCGGGGTCTGCGGCAGGCGTAATCCAGACGGCGAAATCGGCGGGCCGACCCGTTCCTCGAATCCTCCGATCGGGCGTGGCGCGGAGAGCGCCTGCTTGACCAGCTCGGGGATCTCGAGGTCAGCTCCGGCGATCCTGGTGCCGTCGTTGAGGGCCAGCACCAGGCGGGTATCGAACTCCTCGGAATAGCGGTCGATGATCGCGTCGGCGTCCGACGGTTGCGCTCGCTCGAGATCCAGGGCAATGCGCCGCGTCACGTCCTGCAACCGGGGCTCCGCGGCCTGCATCACCATTTGCGTGAAGCTGCGGGGGACCCGCACGCCCAAGGCGGCCAGCCCGATGGCGATCAACAACACCAGGTTCAGTCCGGCCAGCAACAGGATCTTCGCGCCGAGCGATCGCCGAAGCTGCGCGATCATTTGATGAGCCTGTAACCAATGCCGCGGATCGTCTCAATCCATTTCGGAGCCTTCGGATCATCGCCCAGCTTCTTCCGCAGCGAAGACACGTGCACGTCAATCGATCGATCGAACGCTTCGAAGTCCCGCTCCGCCGCGGCCAGCAGCAATTGCTCGCGCGACCGGACCCGGCCGGGAGCTTCGAGCAGGGCCAGCAGCAGATCGAACTCCACCTTCGTCAGGACCAGCGGCGCGGCATCCAGCGTGGCGGTTCGGGCCGACGGATTCATCCACAATGGGCCGAGCGAGAGCGGCGCGGCGGTCGCGTCCTTTCTGGCCGCGGCCGTCGTGGCGGACCGCCGCAGCACCGAGCGCAGCCGCGCCAGCAGCTCTCGGGTCGAGAACGTCTTGGGAATGTAGTCGTCGGCGCCGATTTCGAGGCCGGCAATCCGATCGACCTCGTCGCCAAGGGCGGTCAACATCAGCACCGGGACCTGCGAGGTCCGGCGCAGCTCCCGCAGGATGTCGAAACCGCCCATGCCTGGCAGCATCACATCGAGGATGACGGCGGCGTGCCCGCCATGCTGCGCGCGCACCAGGCCGTCACGGCCGTCGTGCGTGACTTCCAGCTCGTAGCCAAGCGGCCCGAGATAGTCCTTCAGCAGCCGGCAGAACTTCTCGTCATCTTCGACCAGCAGCAGGCGCGTCGCCTCCATCGTCACCACGCACTTTATCCATCCACGCGCGTGATGTGGCGACTTTTACCGTTGCTTTACAAATCCCCTCGTCGGCCTGAAGGATTCCTTAACACCAGCGCAGTCTCATATCCCAGGAGGACGAGATGAGACCTCAACGCATTGCCGTCGTGGCCCTCGCGCTCGCGGCCGCCGTTGTCACAGCGTGCAACAAGGCCGCGGTGTCGTCGACCAGCCCGACGTCGCCCACTGCGACCACGACCACCACTACGCCGTCGACGACGCCGACGACCACCACCCCGACGACACCCGGCACGTCGGCGGTCAGCACGCAAACGATGTTCTCGAAGTTCTCGGGCGCGGGTGTGTCGGTCTCATTCGACGGGACGACCGCCACGATCCGGACCAGCGATACCCCGGACCACAAGAGCCCGTATTGGGGCACCAGCAGCCCCAATTACGAGGCGCCGCACTCGGGCATGCAGGTCAATCCGCATTGGATCGCGACGCAGAACCTGACGTTCACCATCACCACCGCGCCAACCACCGCCGCGAGCACCAGCGACACGCCCATGGGGCCGATCGGCATCTCGGTGAATGGCGTGGTGTTCTTCAACCAGTACGCCGCCGGGCGCCAGCCGTTGACCAGCGAGATCGTCTCGTTCGACCGTTACAACGGTCATCCGAGCCCCAGCAACCAGTACCACTATCACTTCGAACCGCTGTCGATCACCGCCTCGAGCCGCAGCCGGTTGATCGGCGTGTTGCTCGACGGCTTCCCGGTCTACGGACCGATCGACAGCGACGGCAGTTCGCCCACGAACCTCGATTCCTGCAACGGTCACGCCGCTGCGACCGCCGACTTTCCGTCCGGCATCTACCACTACCACACGACCACGGGCGTGCCCTACATCTCGGGCTGCTTCAAGGGTGCGTCGGGGACCGTCCGATGAAGGCCGCCGCGCTGGCGCTGGTGCTGGCCGCCTCGACGCCGCAATTCAGCGCACCGATCCTCGAGGAGCGCCGCACCTATTACCAGAGCGGGAAGCTGTTCGAGGTGCGCCACTTCTACAACGGCCGCGAGGAAGGCCTCCAGCAGGCGTGGACGGAAGAGGGGACGCTCTACATCAACTACCAGATGAAGAACGGCCGCCGCTACGGCTTCATCAACGCGCGGCCGTGCACTCCGGTGAAGGAGCAGAAGTAATGGCGATCAAGACGTTCATGTCAGTGGCGTTGGTATTGGCCGCGGCCCTGGGGGCCGGCACCGTGAAGTCGGCGCCGATCCTGCCGTTCTACGACAGCGGCGATCTGACGCCGCGATGGCACCACGTCGATCACACCATCGCTGACTTCAGCCTGGTGACGCAGACCGGCGAGCCGATTCGGCGCGACGACCTGATCGGCCGCGTCCACGTGGCGACCTTCATCTACACGCGGTGCGCGAACGTGTGCCCGGCGATGGTGACGCAATTGAAACGCGTGACAAACGCCATCGCCGATCGCGACGAGGCATCGATTGTCGCCTTCACCGTGACGCCGCAGTCGGATACGCCGGAGACGCTGGCGGGCTTCGGCAGCGAGCGCAACCTCGATCCGAGGACGTGGCGGCTGGTGACCGGAGACCCCGAGACAATCTACCAGCTGGCCAGGACGTCGTACTTCGCAGACGACGGGCGGCTGGATGCGGCCACGCCGGCCACCGAGCAGTTTCTCCACACCGAGAAGGCGCTGCTGGTCGATCGGGAAGGGAAGCTGCGTGGCGTCTACAACGCGACGTTGCCGAACGAGATCGACAAGCTGATCGCCGACCTCGGCCTGCTGCTGCCCACCGCGCGGTAGCCTGAGCGAGGGCGGAAACTAGTACTCCGCGAAGATCCGGCGGATCTCTTTCAGGTCCGTCGTCTTCGTCAGCGCCAGCATCAGCAGGATGCGGGCCTTCTGCGGTGTCAGCGTATCGGAGGCTACCATGTTCATCGCATCGAACTCCGCGGTCGGTGTGACGCGGCCATTGCCGGCGCGGCTCGAGCGCACCAGTGCCGGCCGGGATGCTGCCGGCATGGCATTGACCTCCTTGACCGCGGCCTGCTCCGGCAGCGTCAGGGTGCCGTTGCCGGTGCCTGCGAACACGATGCCCTTCGCCCCGCCCTTGATCGCCGCCTGCACCAGCGTCGCATCCGGCGCGATGTAGGAATACAGGATGGTGACCTTGGGCAGCGCGGTCAGGCTGGTGATGTCGAACTCGGAGTCGGCGGTGTGCCGCTTGGTGGTGGCGCGGTAGTAGGCGACCTGGTCTTCGTCGACGTATCCGAGAATGCCGAGTTCCGGCGCCCGGAACGTCTCCACCCGCAGGGTGTTGGTCTTGGTCGTGTCACGCGCGCCGTTGATTTCGTCGTTCATGACGATCAACCCGCCCTTGCCGCGTGATTCGGGAGCGATCGCCGTCTTGATGGCGTTCAGCAGATTCAACGGACCGTCGGCGCTGATGGCCGTTGCCGGCCGCATTGCGCCAACCAGCACCACCGGCTTGTCGGACCTGATGGTGAGATGCAGGAAATACGACGTCTCTTCGAGCGTATTGGTGCCGGAGGTCACCACGAATCCGGCGACGGACGGTGTCTCGGCCAGGATCGCCTGAATGCGTCTGGCCAGCGTCAGCCAGTTGTCGAGGGTAATGTCGGAGCTGCGCACGTTGACGATCTGCTCGACGCGCACGTCCGCAAGCTGGGCGATCTGCGGCACCGCTTTCACGAGCTGCTCGCCGAGAATCGCGCCGGGCTTGTAGTTCGACAGGTCCGTCGCCGAGGACCCCGCACCGGCAATCGTGCCGCCCGTCGACAGCACGTAGACGATCGGCCTGGGTGGTTGCGCCACCGCACTCGAGGGGGTGAACGCCGCCAGGGCCGCGGCAATCAGGATTCGTGTCATGACGTCTCCAGCTACTTGAGTGAGATCGCCAACTGGCAACTGCCAACTGGTAAACTGCCAACTAACGCCGCAGCGCTCCCATCAGCTTGTCGTACTTCGACAGGATCACATCCCACTTGTAGTTCTTCCGCACATAGTCCTTGCCGTTGCGGCCCATGCGCTCGCGCAGCCGCTCGTCGGCCATCAGCAGCTTGGTGCACTCGATGAACTCGTCTCGATCCTGGTAGTGCAGGCCGGCGTTGCTCTTGTGGCAGTGCTCGACCAGCACTTCCGCGCGCGCGTTGCACAGCACCGGCGTGCCCACCGCCATGGCCTCGAGCGCCAGCAGCGACAGGCTCTCGAGCGGTGACGGCACCACGACGACGGTGGCGGCTTCCAGCGCCTGCAGCCGTTCGCGCTCCGACAGCAGGCCCGCGAAGCGCACCCACGGCACCTCGGGCAGCTGCATCAGCTTCACCCCCATCAGCGCCAGCTGCGCGTCGCCGCCCTGTTCCTTGTAGCTGGTGAAGTACTCGATCAGCTCCTCGCAGCCCTTGCCGGCATCAATCCGGCCGCCGTAGAGCAGGAACTGCCCCTGCAGGCGATGTCGGCGGCGGAACTGCGCGCCGCGTGCCCGCAGGTGCGGCGCCAGCCGCTTGTGCAGTTCCTCTTCGTCTTCCGGCTCCGGATCGTCCGGTTGTGCCTGGTCCTGCATCAGGTCGACGCCGCACCCGACCGTCTCTTCGGCGATCGACCGGAACTCGAAGGTGGACTTCAGGAAGTTCTTCTCGACCGCGGTGTTGAAGGCCACCGCCGCCGCCTTCCTGAACATCTCCCGGTAGATCGACAGGTGGATCGCCGGCTCGTTGTGCGCCGTCGGCACCAGGATGCTGCGCGACGGGTCGATCTCGAGGCCCAGCACGGTCGGGGCGTAGAGGTAGGTGAAGAAGATCAGCGCGTCATACTGGCGATGGTTGCGCTGCAGGTAGTCAAGCAGCGCCGGGCACCACGGCCCCTGCTGCTCGAGCCACGACAGTTCGTCTTCGCGCGTGTGCTGGTGATGGAAAATCCAGTCGGAGTAGTGGTTGAACGAGGCAATGTCTCGCGTCCGCGCGCTCTTGAAGCGGCGCACCGTCACGCCGCGAATGCGATCGGTGCCTTCGGGGTAGTCGTTCTCCCAGGTGATGTAGTCGCGGGCGCAGGTGGTCAGCACGTCGACGTCGTGCTTGAGCGCCAGCCGCTCGGCGATCAGCCGGCAGTGATACTCCGACCCGCCCAGAATCTCAGCGCCGTAGCGCTGCACGATGAACGCAATCCTCACGATGTCAGCCTTTCAAGCTCCCTGCGGATGCGGCCGTCGCCGAAGTCGGCGAGCCTGGCGCGCTGCCCGGCAATGACCTGCCGCCGCAGTCTGTCGTTGTAGGCGAGCTCGCCCAGCAGCTCCGCCGCATATTCGAGATCCTTCGGGGCAAACTGCACCCCCGCACCGCCGAGCGTGTCGGTGACCGCGGTCGACGAATACGCCATGATCGGCACCTCCGCCGCCATCGCCTCCAGCAACGGCACGCAGAAGCCCTCATGCTCCGAGAGTGAAATGTACACGCTCGCCGTCCGGTAATAGGCCGCCAGGTCGACGTCGGGCACCGGCCCGGTGAAGATGAACCGGCCCTTCGGCATTCGATACCGTTCGAGCATCGCCTGGATGGCCGCGTAGTATTTCGGCGTGGCGTCGGTCTTCCCGACGAACACGAACCGGTATTGCTCGTCGACGTAGCGCTTGTAGTGCTCGGCCAGCTTGATGTGATCCTCGATCTTCTTGTTCGGGACAATGCGGCCCACGAACAGGAAGTTCAGCCAGCCCTCTTCACCAAGCGCCTGTTCGAGCGCCGGTCGCCGCGGCGCCTTGGTGATGCGATCCGTATCCACCGCGATCGGAAACACGCCGGTGTTCGTGAAGCCCAGATCTTCGAGCTCCTGCCGGTTGTACTCCGAATCTCCCAGCGCAACGTCGGTATGGCCGACCAGCGTCCTGAGGTCCTCGCGGCCGAGCATGGCCAGCCGGTAGATGCCCGCATCGTATCCGGCGAAGAAGTGCGCCGGCGTGACGTTGTGGTATTGCAGCACCCGGCCGGAGCCGAGCTTCGCGAACGCCGAGGTCATCGGCGAGACCAGCGCGAAGTGGAAAATGGTCAGGTCGCCGCGCGTCGCCGCCGCGTCCGTCCACGGAATCACGTCGCCGCGAAGATCGTCGTCGATCGTCATGGCGTACAGCTCCGACTCGTGTCCCATCTGCCGCAGCAGTCCGCGCACACGCCTCGCCGAGTCGCCGATGGCGTCGCCCTGGTGTGCGGCCGGAACCCACTGATTGACGACCATGGCTAGGGCTCGGACGGCAGTGCCTGGAATGCCGCCGGGCGGTACTGCTTGATCTCGTCGTAGTGCTCGATGCGATCGACCTGATCCCAGAAATCGAAGGCGACCGGCGGATGTTCGCGGCGCGGCGACGACAGCACCGCATCGATGTGCCGAAGGAGCGTTCCGCCAAAGTCCTTGGCCTTCAGCCGATCGAGCGCCGCGTATTGACCGTCGACAATCGCCTCGGTGACCGCCTGGTCATCGACCACCGCGTTGATCAACCCGGCCACGTGCAGCGGATCCTTGCTCGTGTAGAGCACCCCCGCTCCGTCCATGGTCGACGGCACCGCCGTGGCGGCGTAGGCGAGCACCGGCACGCCCATGTGAAACGATTCCACCAGCGGCACACAGAAGCCCTCGTGCTCGCTGGCGCACAGGAACACGTCGGCGAGCCGGTAGTAGGCCGTCAGTTCTTCGTTGGTCACGTGTCCGATCAGGTGCACGTCACGCGCGCCCACCCTGGCGATGAAATCGTGGAGCATCGTCAGGTAGCGTTCGAAGCCCGAGTGCGCGCCGACCAGCAGCAGGCGAGCGCGCGGGTTGAAGAACGTCTTGTAGGCGTGGAAGAAGCGGATCACGTCCTCGAGCCGCTTGTTCGGGATCACGCGTCCGACGAAGATGACGTTGACCCAGTCGTCATCGAACGCGCCCGCAAACGTGAAATCGGCCGGACCCGCCAGGTGATCGAAGCCGGGCACGACATCGAGCACGCCGGTCGGCGCAAAGCCAATCGCGTCGAGCTCCTGGCGGTTGTATGCCGAATCTCCGAGCGCGAGCTCGCAGCGTGTGCGATACAGCGCCAGCTCGCGCCGGCCCCTGAAACACAGCCGCACCAGCTCCTTGTTCACGTCGACGAAGTAGTCGGGCGGCGTGATGTTGTGATAGATGAGCACCATGCGATCGGGCAGCGCGTACGCCATCCTCGACGCGCGCGAACCGATCGAGAAGTGGTGAATCAGGAGGTTGTCGGGGTGACTGGCATCAGCCAGGTCCCGATAGTCCTGCGTCAGGGGCTCGAGCCGCGGATCCGCCGTCTGCACGAAGATCTCGGATGCATATCCGGCGTTGCGGAGGACGCGCTGAATGCCGAGTACTTCGTGACCGATGGCATCGCCGTAGCCGAGCGTCGCGAGCACCTGATGAATCTGTGGCATCTGCGCCTGCTGTGGCCTGGCTATTTTCCGTGGCCGCCGCCCGGCCGACGGCCGCGCCGCTGCGGCCGACCCCGGCGATGGTCTCGCTGCGACGGTCGCTGCTCCGGCCGCTCGTTCCCCGGTTGCGGACGCTGGTCGGGCCGCGAGTCTCGTCTTGGCGATGGTCCCAGATCGCGACGCTGCTGGTGCCGCTGCTCCGGCGCCCGGCCCTTTGACTCCAGCTTGGGTTGAAAGTCGGCCCGCCCGCCCGCCTGCCCGACGGCCCGCCTGCCCGACGGCCCGACCGCCCGCTCCCGATACGCTCCTGTCGGCAGGTTCTTCACCACGTCATCCGCCGGTGGCTGCGACTCGCGGCGTCGGCCGAACCAGCTCGCCATCGGTTCCATGGGCTTCGGCGCCGGTTCCGTCGACAGCTGGTTCAACATGTCGACGTACTTCTTTTCGATCACCGGCCAGGCGTAGTTGCGCTCGAAGAATATTCGGCCGTTTCGTCCCAGCGCCGACTGCAGGCTCGGGGTCGTGTCGATGGCGCGCATCGTCTCCGCGAACTCCGGATAGTTGTCGTAGAACAGGCCGGCGTTGCTGCGCAGGCACTGGCCCTGCAGCACGTCGCACCTGGCGTTGGCGAGGACCGGCTTGCCCATCGCCCAGGCCTCGAGCGCGACCATTGAGAGGCTTTCGAGATACGACGGCATGATCAACAGCTCGGCGGCCGCCATGGCGTCGTACTTGTCCTGATCTTCAAGGAAGCCAAGGTGGTGGATCTTCGGGTGCGTGGGGATCGGCACGTGCGGCGTGCCGACCAGCACCAGGTGCATGCTGTCGTTCAGCGTGGCGCTGTAGTGCTCGAAGAACTCGAACAGCTCGACGCAGCCCTTGTTCTCGTCAATGCGGCCGACGTAGATCGCGAAGCGATCGCGCATCTCGAACTTCTGCCGGAAGCGGCCGGCGTTCGATCGCTCGGGGATCTCCGAGCCGACGCCCACGACCACGCCCGGCACCGACTGGTTGTTCGAAACCGCCTGGATCAGCGCGCGCTCTTCGTACGAGTTGTACATGAAGGCGCGAACGCCCCTGAAGATCGGCGGGTAGATGCCGAGCCCCAGTGCGCTGTCACGCTCCGCCGTCGGCACCAGGATGGCCTTGGACGGCACCGCCCGGCAGCCGTGGAACGAGTGGTAATAGCGGAAGCTGAAGAAGATGAAGAAGTCGTAGTCGGCGTGGTGCGTCCGGATGTGATCGATCAGCGCCGGGCTGGTGGGACCCTCGGCATCGAGCCACGCCAGCTCGTCGCGCAGCGAGTGCTGCTGCGTGAACACCGTCTCCGACCACTTGGCGAACTCAACCGGGTTGCGCTCGGTCGCGACCGGGAAGCGGTACACCGGAATGCCGTGCACCAGTTCCTTGCCTTCGGGCAGCTCGTTCTTCCAAGACACGTAATCCCGGTGCGCGCAGGTAGTCAGCACCTCGACCTGGACGTGCTTCACCAAATGCTCGGCCACGTAACGCGCATGCTGCTCGGCGCCGCCGTTGATGTCGGCGCCGTATCGCTGGACGACGATCGCGACTTTCACTGCGGTTCGTCGTCGCCCGTGTCGGGCTTGTCGCGCCGAAGCTCTTCAGCGTCCTCGAGCGCGAAGGCGGAAGTCTCAGGGGCCTGGCCCGACAGCGGCGAGTCCGGCACATCGTCGGATTCGCCCGGCTCAGGAACGTCGAAACCGCCGGCCTCCATCTCCTCCGGACCGTCGTCCTCCGGACCGTCAGGTTCACCGGCTTCAAACGCTTCGCCGCTCCCCGGTCCCGCCTGCTGGCCGTCGGGCTGATTGGCGGCGCCGGGGATGCCCATGCCACCGCCCGGACCCTGGCCGCGGCGTCCTCGACGACGACGGCGGCGGCGGCGGCCGGAGCCGTCGGCCTGCTGCCCCTGTCCGGGCACGAAGCCTTCGATGCCGCCCGGCGCGCCGCCTGGCGGCGCCGACGGGGCCGCCTCAAGGTCGCGCTCCTCGCGCCGCTCGTGCCCGCGGACCGCCTCGGGCCGGTACTGCACCACGCCTTCGAGCGCGCGCACGCGCCGCTCGCTGAAATCGAGCCGGCTCGAGAGCGATTCGACCTTCATTCGCAAGTTCTGCACTTCGATGCCCATGCGCGTCGTCTCGAGCACGATGCTGTGCAGCACTTCATAGTAAAGGGCATTCCATTCGCCCCTCGAAATCGCGCTCTGTCGCTCGAGTTGCCGCTGCTCGACCGACCGGCGCGCTTCCCGCTTCAGCATGTCGGCGTTGAACTGCGCCTGTGCGTGCAGGACCTGGTTCAGCGTGTTGGGATTGAAGAACAGTTTGAGCAGCGGCTTCAGCAGCTTGCGCGCCATCCGCATCAGGCCGCGATGCGACGTGAACAGGGTCTGATCGTCAAACGCGTACGGCGGCTGAATCTTGGGCGGCTCGATGTCGACCGTCGGCGGCGCCGGCCGGCTCTTGCGGAACTGCTCGAGCAGATCCGACCGCAGGTTCTTGGGGTCGAGGAACTTCTCGAGCCGCACCGAGGCGAGCTCGCGGATCTGGTCTTCGGTGTAATCCTGCCCGCGCTTTTCGAGAATGCGCTGGCGGATTTGCTTCATGATCTGCTCGACGTCAACAGACTCGGAGCGGATTGTGAACTCGCTCATCTCGTGTCCTCTACTCTGGGCCTGCCGCGGCCCTGGTCACTCGGCGCTTTGTGCGGCCAAACTCAGGCGCTTCCTTGATGCAGGTGCCGAGAATGCCCAGCGACTGTTTGAAGGCGCGCATGCCGGCGCGCGTGATCGCGGCCGGCGCTTCGCCGACGTGTGGAAATCCGTTCTCGTCCGGAGTCAGGTGCTCCCAGTTCTCGAACAGCCGTCCCCATGGGCTGTCGAGCACCCGCCTGATGCTGCGTTCCGCGTTCAGAGGGTACCAGATGCTGTCGTGATAGATCACGCTGGCCATGTAGGCCCACGGCGCCAGCACGGTCTTGAGCGACCACTCGATCGGTTGCTTCAGCGGGCCCCAGTAGATGTAGTGCTGCATCTGTGAGGCGAACGTCATCTTCTCGAACGGGCCGGCGAAGTGCCAGTTCTCCCTGGCCGCGTCCTGGTCGCCGACGATCTCGATGTCGCGCGGATCGCCGCAGCCCAGGCCGAGGTCGTGGGCCAGCCTGATGAACTTGATCTTCATCGGATCCATGCCCATCAACCTGGCCGCGACGGCATCGATCGCCACCTGGTCGGCGCTGGCGAGCATCACGTTCTTGACGTGCGGCACCATGCAGCGCGGCCCGGGACCGTCGCCGGCAAACGTGCCGTCCATCACCGCGAACACGCCGCGATGGATCTGCTGCTGGATCATCAGCAGGTCGACCAGCGTTTCGTGAATGACCGGGTGGGTCCAGTGCCGCTTCTCGTTCAACAGTCCGCCGAACGCGTTCTTCATCGCGCCGGTGGTGGTGGTGAAGACGTGCGTCTTCACCGTCGGCAGGTGCAGGATGTTCTCGCCGATCAAGCGCTTGGGGATCATGAACCCGTCCGGATAGACGTCGTTCAGGCAGAGGAACTTGTCGGCCAGCGGACCGACGGCGTCGCGGATGCCGATCCACGGCTCGTCGCCCTCGTAGAGGTGGATGTTGCGGAGGCCGTGCGCCTGCACCACCGGCAGCTGCTTGTTCTCGGTTTCGCCGAGGTGCGCATCGATGACGACGGTGCGGTTGTGGCAGGCGTGGATCAGCGTCGGATCGTAGCCGTCCTTCTTCATGGCGCTGATCACGCCATCGAGCTGCCACGGCGTGGTGGACGAGCCCGGGAAGAAGAAGTGCCAGGAGATGTTCACCTTGAGCGCGGTGTCCGCGTCCTTGGCGAGCACGTCCTGATACCCGGCCAGGTTCATCACGGCATGCGTGTCCCTGCGGACCGTGGCCGGCGACGTCTTGACGAGTGCGACCTTAGATCGGGCCAATACTCATTACGATCCGAACGGCCGATAGATGATCGCGATTGCGGTAATGCCCCAGAGCAGCACGCACGCCAGCAGCGGACGATCCCCGATCAACATGTCCGATGGACTGCCCCCGCCCGACTTGCGGTGGACGAGGTACAGGTACCGGAACAATCCGTAGACCGGAAACGGCGTCGTCAGCACCAGCCATTCGGTGCCGAAGTAGGCGTGCGTTTCGGGGCTCGCGCAGTAGATGATGTAGGCCACCATCGTCGAGGCGGCCACTACAGCGATCATCTGATCGAGCAAGTACGGGTCGTACTCCTCCAATGTACGGCGGTGCCCCTTGGCCCCCTCAGCCAGCAGCGTCATCTCGTGACGCCGCTTGGCCAGGCCCAGGAACAGCGCGCCCAGCATCGTGCAGACCAGCAACCAGTTGCTGACGTGCACGTGAATCACCAATCCCCCTGCCACCGCCCGCAGCACGAACCCGGCTGCAATCGCCATCACATCGAGAATGACGAGGTGCTTCAGCGAGCGGGTATACACGACGAACAACACGAGATACGCCGCGGCCGCGGCCGCGAACGCCGGCCGCAGCGCGACGGCGGCAGCCAGTGCCGTCGCGCTCAACACCACCGCACAGCTCAACGCGGCGCCCGGCGATAGATCCCCGGACGCGATCGGCCGCAGCCGCTTGATCGGATGCAGCCGATCCTGCTCGAGGTCCGACACGTCGTTGATGAGATACACGGCGCCGGACAGCGCGCAAAAAATCAAAAAGGCCGCCGAGGCGTTCGCCAAGGCGGCCGGATCGAGCAATTTGACGGCAAAAATCAGTGCCGCAAAAACGATGACGTTCTTGGTCCACTGATCCGGTCGCAGCGAAACGAACAGGCTCGCCGCCGTTGACCGAGTCGCCACCAGATGCCTTACTTGTAGCTCTGGATCGCTTCCGCCTCGGAATCGAACGTGTCGAACACCGTGAGCAGTTTGGTGATCGACAGCAGATCTTCGATGCGCTTGGTCAGGTTGAGCAGCTTCAGGCTCCCGCCCGAGCGGCTGACCGTGGTGTAGGTGCGGACTACTTCGCCGAGACCCGCGCTGTCGATGTACGGCACAGCTTCGAGATTCAGCAACAGCTTCTTCTTGCCGGCGGCCAGCAGGCTGTTGATCTTGTCCTTGAGCAACTCGTCGCCCTCACCAAGGGTCATCTTGCCCTTGAGGTCGAGCACGGTCACATCGTTCACAGCGCGTTCAACGATTTCCATTCGTTAGGTCCCCTAAACGGCCACGGAAAGGTCCCTTGGCCATCTATCAGCGTCTCTCTGCGCGCTCCGCGCGCGCTACGAAAAGTGCCCGTAATCTATCACAGCGTCTATTCGGTTTCGCGGCGCATCTTCTTGCGATTGCGCTTGCGGGCCAGCGCCTGCTTTGCGCGGCGCTTGTCACCCGGCTTCAAGTAGAAGGAGTGCTTCTTGATGTCCTTGATGATGTCTTCCTGCTGCACCTTGCGCTTGAATCGGCGCAATGCACTTTCGATCGACTCACCTTCCTGCAATTTCACCTCGGCCATCTAGATTCACCTCCTCCCGGCAGATTTCTGGCGCCACAATCGCTGAGTCACCAAACGGCGACCCCGTCTTGGTGTGGGCCAAGTATGCTAGGCTATCACATCCCTAGAATGCCGTTTTACGCAAATAAGTCATTTGTTGTCTAGGGTTTAGCTCCATGCGGATCCTCGTCCTCGGCTCAGGCGCACGAGAACACGCCCTGGCCTGGAAACTCTCCTCAGAACCCGGTGTCACCCACGTTCTGTGTGCCCCCGGCAACGCCGGAATCGCCCGGACCATCCCGACGCGCCCGGTCGAACTATTGGACACCGCCGCCGTCATTCGGCTCGTGGACCAGGAACGCATTGACCTGACCGTGGTCGGCCCCGAAGCCCCGCTGGGGAACGGGCTGGCCGACCGTTTCGAGGCCGAGGGCCGCCGGGTCTTCGGACCAACCCGGGGCGCCGCGCAGCTCGAGACCAGCAAGGCCTTCGCCAAAGACTTCATGCACCGGCACGGCGTGCCGACGGCGCGCTACCGTGTCTGCGCGTCGGCCCAGGACGCACTGACCGCGGTTGGAAGCGGAGAATTCGGCGACGCGCTGGTCGTCAAGGCCGACGGCCTTGCCGCCGGAAAAGGCGTGGTGGTGGCGCCTGATCGCGCGGCCGCTGAAGCAGCCATCACGGGCGCCATGGTCGACCGTAGCTTCGGCGATGCCGGCGCCCGTGTCGTGCTCGAAGAGCTGCTCACCGGACCCGAGGTGTCCTTCTTCGTCGTTGCGAATGGTGAGCACTACGTGCCGTTGCTGTCGGCGCAGGATCACAAGCGCATCTTCGACAATGATGAGGGCCCAAATACCGGCGGCATGGGCGCGTTCTCGCCCAGTCCGCTGATGACGCCGGCATTGCAGCAGCAGATCGAATCGACCATCGTGCAGCCCGTGCTAAGGGGGATGGCGGCGGAAGGCCATCCGTTCCGCGGATTCCTCTACTGCGGCCTGATGCTGACGCCGGATGGTCCCACGGTGATCGAGTTCAACGTCCGCTTCGGCGATCCAGAAGCGCAGGCAGTGTTGCCGTTGCTGCCCGAGTTGACGCCGTTGTTGCTGAGCGAACCGGGAAGGCAGTCCAGGTTTTCTGTGCCTTCTGTGGCCCTGGTGTCAGTGGCCGTGGTTCTCGCCGCTCATCGATATCCCGGCGACGTTCGCACCGGCGACGTCATTCACGGCCTGGACGATGTGGCTCGTGACTGTCGCGATGTGCAGATGTTCTTCGCGGGCGTGACGCAGAAGGGGAACGATCTCGTGACGTCCGGAGGCCGGGTCATGACGGTGATGGCGACAGCCCCATCATTCGAGATTGCCATCGCCCGCGCCTACGAAGCGGCAAGCAAGATCAAATTCGACGGCATGCAATATCGCAGGGACATCGGAAGAAAAGCGCTCTCCGCGCGGTAAGTTCACTGGTTCATCGAATCAATCGTTCAAGGCCACCTTTGAACCGTTGGACAATTTGAACTCTTGAACCTACTGCGCGGGCAGTAGCGCCCGCAGGGCGTCATCCAAATGTCCCCGGAAGGTATTGGTGTTGTGTCCCTCTGACACTTCCAGGTAGGTGACCGGCGCCAGATACTCGTCGAGCGTGGTGCGCAGCAGGCGCGCCCCGTCGATCATCGAGTCGTAGACCCCGCCCAGCACGAAGAACGTGATCGACACGACGGCGGCGCGAGCGTGGGCCTGGTTCGCCACCACGGTGGCGGCCTGCGTGGGCGGGGCAATGGCTGCGCACAACCCGAAGACCGACGGCGCCGACACGGCAAGGTCGACCGCGCCGTACGCCGCCAGCGAGCTGCCGAGGATCACCCGGTGATCCGGCGTCGGGAACGTGCGGAAGCGCTTGTCCACCATCGGCACGAGCTCCTCCGTGATGAAGGCGCGCCAGCGCGGGTTCCGCGAGTACTCCTCCTGCCGGTCGGCCGGCTCCGAAAAGACCGCGATGACCGGTGGGATGCTCTTGTTCGCGATCAGGTGGTCGAGGATGCGCGGCACCTCCATCTTCTCGACAAAGTTGCTGCCGTCGAGCACGTAGACCACCGGAAACAGTGTCTCGGGCGCTGCCGCATAGCCCGGCGGCAGGTAGTACCACACACGGCGGCTACCGCCGAGCGACCGTGACGCAACGTTCTCGGCAATCAGTTCGCCTTTTAGTGCTTGCCCGCTGTGTGCGATCTGCGCCTTCTGCGGCCCTGGTGGTGTTGCCTGCGGCCCGAGCTCGTCGACCTCGGGCTGTGTCACGAAGAACGGCATGCGCACTTCGGAGCGGGGCCCCGCAAACGCCTGCACGATGCGGCGGTTGTTCGGGTCGGTGGCGTATTCCTGGTCGAACAGCAGGCCGTACTCGAGCCGTGCATTCGTGTAGGACGTGCTCTCGACGAACGACCATGAAGAGCCTTCAATGCGCGTGGCCTTGCCGATGTTGGTGTCGTAGCCCTGCGGCGAAACCGCCCAGGCGTTGAAGTCGCCGACAATGCGGGGCGGCTGGCCGTCCCTGTCCTTGACGAGGAACACCAGGCGGGTCTGATGCTCGATAATCGGCGTGCCGCCCTTGCTGGCGATGAACCTCTCGATCGCCGCATCACGCGCGTCGCGATCCGCGAGTGTCGCGACGTGTGCCCGCAGGTCACGCCACGACCCGGGCTCAGAGGCACATGCGCTCGTCAGGACCAGCGCGAGCAATACACGCTTCATAGTTGCCGGGCGAGGCGTTGAGCGGGCGACTGCTTTACCGACTGTCCCTCAACAATCAGCTGTCCGCAGGCGGCTTGGATGTCGCCTCCCCGGCTCTTGCGCACCGAGACCATCAGCCCCTTGTCGGCCAGGATCTTCCCGAACCTGTTGATGCGCTCGTCCGACGGCCGCTCGAAGGGAATCCCGGGCGCGGCGTTCAAAGGCAGCAGGTTGACCTTGGCTTTGATGCCGTCGAGAACCTTGACCAGCTTGCGCGCGTCGGCGTCGGAATCGTTCACACCGGCCAGCATCACATATTCGAACATGATGCGGCGCCGCTTCGAGACCGGGAAGCGCTTGCAGGCGTCGAGCACGGCCTGCATCGAGTACTTCCTGGTTGGCGGGACGATCGCCCGACGGGTCTCCTCGGTGGAGGCGTGCAGCGACACCGCGAGATTGGGCATCAGCTCTTCCTGGGCGAGCTTGTCCATCATCGGCACCAGGCCCACCGTCGACAGCGTCACCCGCTTGGGATGGATATCGAAGCCGTCCTTCTCGTTCAGCATCCGCAGCGCCTTCATGGTCGCGTCGTAATTCTGCAGCGGTTCACCCATGCCCATCAGGACAATGTTGAAGGGCTTGTCGAGATGGCCGGTCGACTTGGCGAGCAACCGGACCTGCGCGGCAATTTCCCCCGCCGTCAGGTGCCGGATGAGCCCCATCTTGCCGGTCAGGCAGAAGGCGCACCCCATGGCGCAGCCGACCTGGGTGGAGACGCAGAAAGTCTGCTTGGGGGTATCGGGAATGAAGACCGATTCGATCCGCCGGCCGTCCGCCAGCCGCAGCACGAACTTCTCGGTGCCGTCTTCCGAGACGTCGTGCTGGACCACCTCCGGTAGCGTGACGACCGCCGTCGCTCCGAGCGCGGCGCGAAGCTCACGACTCAGGTTGGTCATGTCGGCGAAGCTGGTGACGCCACGCTTCCAGATCCACTGATAGATCTGTTTGGCGACGAACTTCTTGTGGCCGAGCGACTGGACAAACTCCTCGAGCTCGCCAAGCTCGAGCGCCGCCAGGTCGGTCTTCATTGCCACATTGTAGCCGCCTGGAACCTGGCGCTCATCGACGTCGGCGTCCGCTCGATCGATTCGCGCGCCGTGCCGGGGCTGTCGACCTCGACAATCTTCATCGACACGCTGCGGCTGAGGGCGCGATCGTCGGCCAGCCGCAGGTAGTCGACGTCGTCCTCGGTGTCGTAGACCACGATGACGAACCTGGTGCGCTTCAGCCGCAGGAACACCTTGTGCGCGTCGGCGCGGCCCCGCCACTCCACGCGGGAGCTGAGCACGTCCTCCTGCTTGTGGGCGCCTGCGGCCAGGACAATTCGCAGCGCGGTGGGACCGACACCCATGAACGCCATCTTGAACACGGCTCGGGCATGCGTGGCGAGATACGTCTCCGCCGACACCAGCGAGAACGCCGCCACCACGAGCGTGGCGACCAACGGTGAGCTGCCGTGGTGGCGAACGTGAGTGGTAATCGGCATGGTGCCCCCCGGCTGGTAATGTGCAGTTGTGACGAAAGGCGGCTCATCGGATAGAGTCTTGGCAGACCGTCGTGAAGTTTTCGCTGCTACTAGGCCTGATACTGGCCGCCGCCCCTGGGTTTGCCCAGACCACTGCGCCGGATGTTCGCCCGTCCCCACCAACGGCGCCGTCCACCATCACCCGTGACGACCGTGGCGACGCCACCGTCGTTGCTCATCGGCTGACCACTCCGCTGGCCTTCGACGGCAGGCTTGACGAATCCGTCTACCGCAGCACGCAGCCATTTGGCGATTTCATCCAGCAGGAACCGGTGGAAGGCGGTCCATCGTCGGACAAGACCGAGGTCTGGGTGTTCTTCGACGATGCAAACCTGTACGTCGCGGCGCGGCTGTGGGAAAGGTACCCGGAGCGCCGGGTGGCAAACGAGATGCGGCGTGACTCGTACAATCTGTACAACAACGATCACTTCGCCGTGTCGCTCGATACCTTCTATGACCGCCGCAACGGCTATGGCTTTTTCGTCAGCGCGCTCGGCGGCCTGGCCGACTCGCAGGTCATCAACGAGCAGCCCAACCCGAACTACAACACGTTATGGGACGCGCGCACGTCGAACTTCGACGGCGGATGGTCGGTCGAGATTCGCATTCCCTTTCGGTCCGTGCGCTTCAAGGAGGGCTCGGATACCTGGGGCGTGAACTTTCGCCGTCTGGTGCGATGGAGCAACGAGTCCGGCTTCCTGACAGCCGTCCCTCGATCGTGGGGGCGCCGCGGGATGGCGAAGATCTCGTCCAGCGGCACGTTGGTCGGCCTCCAGACCCCGTCGAAACAGCGTCAGATTGACGTCAAGTCGTACGCCCTTGGCTCGACGATCTCGAACCGGGTTGTCCAGCCGGCGATCGACAATGACGTGTCTGCCGAGGTCGGTGCCGACGCCAAATGGGCCATTTCCCAGTCGGTCGTCGCGGATTTCACCTACAACACGGACTTTGCGCAGGTCGAAGACGACGAGGCGCAGGTCAACCTGACGCGCTTCAGCCTGTTTTTCCCTGAGAAGCGGGAGTTCTTCCTCGAGGGCCAGGACTATTTCAGCTTCGGCGCCGCGAACACTTTCGGCGGCGGCGGCGGTGGCGGTGGTGGTGGCGGCGGAGGCGGAGGTGGTGGCGGATTCGGCGGCAACAATCCGGCTCCCCTGGTGTTTTACAGCAGGCGGATCGGGCTGTCCGGCGGAACGCGCGTGCCGATTTTCGGCGGCGGGCGGCTGCTGGCGCGCGGCGGAGGCTTCCAGCTTGGCGCCCTGCAGATGCGCACCGAAGATGTCGAATCCGCGGGCGTTGCCGCCGCGGACTTCTCCGTGCTCCGGGTGAACCGCGACGTGCTTCGGCGCAGTCGAATCGGAGCGATTGCGACGCGCCGCGCCAGCGCGAACGGCGGCCAGGCTGGCACCACCTACGGTGCCGACGCGGCCTTCAACTTCTTCACCGACCTGTCGATCACGGGCTACTGGGCGAAGACCGACGGGGCAAAGACGCCCGCCACCGGCAATCAGAGTTACCGTGGGGCCCTGAACTGGAATGCCGACCGGTACGGCCTGCAGATCGAGCATCTCAATGTCGGCAAGCACTTTGCCCCGGAGATCGGGCTGGTGCGTCGCGCCGCGTTCGAGCGCTCGTACGCGCAGGCGCGGTTCAGCCCACGGCCGACACAGGTGCGCGGTCTGCGCCGCCTGACCTTTGAGGGCTCGCTGGACTACTACGAGAGCACGGCCGGGCGCGTTGAATCGCGCGAGAGCCAGGGCACGTTCCGCATCGAGTTCAACACTTCCGATCAGGTCGGCATCGAGGTCACCGACGCATATGAGTATCTGGCTGCGCCGTTCACCGTCGCGCGTGGCGTGACCGTGCCGGTTGGCGGCTACAGTTTTCAGCAGCTGCGCGCGACCTGGTACATGTCCGCGGCCCGGCGTGTGTCCGGCTTCGCCGCTGTGTCGGCCGGCGAATTCTACGGCGGCACCATTCGAGAATTGTCGTGGCGCGGCCGGGTCGAGCTGTCGTCGCAGCTCTCGGTCGAGCCGCAGGTCTCCTTCAACCATGTCGACACGCCGTTCGGCGCCGGCGACACCAACGTCGTGGCCGGCAGGGCCACCTACACCATCAGCCCGCGCATGTTCGTCGGCGCGCTGCTGCAGTACCAGTCATCGACGAAGTCAGTGAGCTCGAACGTCAGGTTCCGCTGGGAGTACCAGCCTGGCAGCGAGCTGTTCGTGGTCTACAGCGATGCCAGAGACACGTTCAACGCCGGCTTCCCTCCGCCCATGCTGAACCGCAGCGTCGTGATCAAGCTGACGAAACTGTTTCGTCTTTGACAGCCGAGTGACCGCTCACGCCCGCCGTTGGCAGCGTGCGCGCATCACTCCCGGGTCTTGATTTGATATCATCTGGATGTCGATCTTGTTCCAGAGATCGGCGGCCCCGTGACCGAATCGAATATCCGCCGAACCGTGCTTGCCAACGGTGTCCGCCTCGCCACCGAGCGGATGCCACACGTGCGGTCGGTTGCCGTCGGCATCTGGCTGACGCGCGGATCGCGCCACGAACCCACGGAACACGCCGGCATCGCCCACTTCGTGGAGCATATGCTCTTCAAGGGCACCCCTGCGCGGAGTGCAGAGGAAATAGCCCAGCAGGTCGACTCCATCGGCGGCCAGATCGACGCGTTTACATCCAAGGAGTACGCCGGGTATTACCTGAAGGTGCTGGACGAGCACCTGCCGCTGGCGGTCGACATCCTGGCCGATTTGATCTCCAATCCGCTGTTCGCCGTTGACGACATCGAACGCGAGAAGAAAGTGATCCTCGAAGAGATCAAGATGGTCGAAGACACCCCGGACGACCTGGTCCACGAGTTGTTCGCCGAGGGTTTCTGGCTGAACCACCCGCTCGGCAGGCCCATTCTCGGCACGCCGGCCAGCGTCAGCGCGCTCGATCAGGCGACGCTGAAGCACTACTTTGCCGACACCTACGTCGCGCAGAACTTCGTGGTGGTGGCGGTCGGCAATCTCGAGCACTCGCGCGTCGTTGCTCTGCTCGAGCAGGCGTTGCAGAACGCGCCGCCCGATGGCCCGGACGCGTCGCAGTCGGCGCCGACCGTCGCGCCGGTCATCCAGGTCCGCCGCAAGGACCTGGAGCAGAGCCACATCGTGTTCGGCACCGAGGCGCTGCCCCAGCACCACCCCGATCGGTATGCCGGCTACGCCTTGAACACCACCCTGGGTGGCTCGATGAGCTCGCGCTTGTTCCAGAACGTGCGCGAAAAGCGCGGCCTCGCCTACTCGGTGTTTTCCGGCTTGTCGGCCTACCAGGATGCCGGCGCCCTCAGCATCTATGCCGGATGCGCCAACGATGCCGTCGAGGAGTTGATCGACGTCGTCGTCGCGGAGATCCGCCAGATGAAGGCCGGCGGACTGGCGCCGGTTGAACTCCGGCGCGCGAAGGATCATCTGAAGGGATCGTTGATGCTCGGACTCGAGAGCCCCTCGAGCCGCATGTCGCACCTGGCGCGGCAGGAGATGTACCGCGATCAGGCCTCCAGCCTCGACGACATGCTGAATGCGATCGAACAGGTCACCGAGGCTGACGTCCTGAAACTGGCGGATCGCTTCTTCAGCAGCGAATCCCTGGCGGTCACCGTGCTCGGCAACGTGAACGGACTACAAGTGACGAAGGAGCGACTGGCTCTTTGATTCCACGGTATACCAACCCCGAAATGGGCCGCATTTGGAGCGAGCAGCGCCGCTACGAGACGTGGCTCCAGGTGGAAGTGGCCGCCGCCGAGGCGATGGCCGAGGCCGGCATTGTCCCGGCCGACGCGGCGCGCGAGCTGCGCGACAAGGGCGCCTTCGACATCGCGCGCATCGACGAAATCGAGAAGGTCACGCAGCACGACGTCATTGCCTTCACGACCTCGGTCGCCGAGATCGTCGGGCCGTCGGCCCGCTGGCTGCACTTCGGCCTCACCTCGTCGGATGTGGTCGACACCGCGCAGGCGCTGCAGATGGTCGAAGCCTGCGACCTGATCCTCGGGAACATGGCGAGGCTCGGCGAGGCGATCGAGGCCCGCGCCGAAGCGCACAAGCACACGCCGATGATCGGCCGCACGCATGGCGTGCACGCCGAAGTGATGACGTTCGGCCTCAAGCTGGCGTTGTGGTACGCCGAGTGGCTGCGCGACGTCGAGCGCGTCCGCCGGGCCCGCGAGACCGTGCGCGTCGGCAAGATGTCCGGCGCGGTCGGCGCCTTCGCGCACCTCGACCCGTCGATCGAAGCCGCGGTCTGCCGGAGGCTTGGCCTGATGCCGGCGCCAATTTCGTCGCAGGTGATTCAACGTGACCGGCACGCCGAGCTGCTGGCGGCGCTGGCGATCACCGCCGCGTCGCTCGAGAAATTCGCGCTCGAGATTCGCGGATTGCAGAAGACCGAAATCGGCGAAGTCGAAGAGCCGTTCGGCAAGGGCCAGAAGGGCTCGTCGGCGATGCCGCACAAGCGCAACCCGATTGGCTGCGAACAAATCGTCGGACTGGCGCGGTTGCTGCGCGCTAACGCCATGGCGGCGATGGAGAACATCGCCTTGTGGCACGAGCGCGACATTTCGCATTCCTCGGTCGAACGCGTGATCCTGCCCGACAGCTTCATCGCCCTCGATCACATGCTGCGCCGCTTTACCCGCATCGTGTCGGGCATGGTGGTCTACCCGGATCGCATGCTCGAGAACCTGAACCGCTCGCGCGGCGTGGTGTTTTCGGGCCAGGTGCTGCTGGAACTGGCGCGCCGCGGCATTTCCCGCGAGCAGGCCTACGAGTGGGTGCAGCGCAACGCCATGCGCTCGTTCCACGAACACCAGGATTTCAAGGGCCTGCTGCTTGCCGATGCGGACATCACCAGGGTGCTGCCGAAGGCCGAGATCGACAAGGCGTTTGATTTGAAGGAACAACTGCGCCACGTCGACGCGGTGTTCAAACGAGTGTTCCATCCGGGAGCCTGAATGAAAGCCCGCGTCTACGTCACGTTGAAACCCTCGGTGTTCGACCCGCAAGGCAGCGTTGTCGCCGGCGCGCTTCAGAGCCTCGGCTACGCCGACGTCAAGGACGTCCGGCAGGGCAAGTTCTTCGAGGTCGAGCTCGCCGATGCGGACCCGGCGACGGCCAAGCAGCGCGTCACCGAAATGGCCGACAAGCTCCTCGCCAATCCGGTCATCGAGAGTTACCGTGTCGAGGTCCTCCAGTGAAGTTCGCGGTCGTCGTCTTTCCAGGGTCGAACTCGGATTACGACGCCTTCTATGCGGCCTCGCGGGTGGTCGGCGAACAGGCCGAGCTCGTCTGGCACAAGGACGCCGACCTGAAGGGCGCCGACGCCGTGATTCTTCCCGGCGGTTTCGCGCATGGCGACTACTTGCGCACCGGCGCCATTGCGCGCTTCTCGCCGATCATGGGCGCCGTCACGGCGTTTGCCGATCGCGGCGGCCCGGTGCTGGGCATCTGCAACGGCTTCCAGGTGCTGCTCGAAGCCGGACTGCTGCCGGGCGCGATGGTGCGCAACGATCGCATCAAGTTCGTCTCGCAGCTGGTGCCGGTCCGCGTCGAGCAGACCGACACGCCGTTCACCGCCGCGTGCGCGCCACAGCAGGTGCTGCAGCTGCCGATCGCCCACGGCGAAGGCAACTATTACGCGCCGCCCGGGGTGCTCGACGACATCGAAGCAAACCGCCAGGTGGTGTTCCGCTACACCAGCCCGGCCGGAGAGCCCGGCGCCGACTGGAATCCCAACGGCTCGCTCAACAACATCGCCGGCATCTGCAACCGCCGGCGCAACGTCGTCGGGTTGATGCCGCACCCCGAGCGCGCCGCGGAGCTGCCGCTGGGTAGCGTCGATGGCCGCGTGGTGCTGGCCTCCGTGGTGAAGGCGCTCGCTGCCGTGTCGAGGTAATCGCTCCGTGACCGTGATCGACTCCACAGTTCTCGACCGCCACGGCATCAAGCCGGACGAGTATGAACGCATCCAGCAGCTGATGGGCCGCGAGCCCAACCTGCTGGAGCTCGGCTTGTTCTCGGTGATGTGGTCCGAGCACTGCAGCTACAAGAGCTCGCGCGTGCACCTGAAGACGCTGCCGACCACCGGCCCGCGCGTCGTGCAGGGGCCCGGCGAGAACGCCGGCGCGGTCGATATCGGCGATGGCCTGTGCGCCGTCTTCAAGATCGAGTCGCACAACCACCCGTCGTTCATCGAACCGTACCAGGGCGCGGCGACCGGCGTGGGCGGCATCATCCGCGACATCTTCACGATGGGCGCGCGGCCGATTGCGCTGCTCAATGCGCTGCGATTCGGATCGCTCGACACCGCGCTGGCGCGACGCATTTTCGAAGGCGTGGTCGCCGGCATCGGCGGCTACGGCAACAGCATCGGCATTCCCACCGTCGGCGGCGAGATCGTGTTCGACGAGATGTACTCGGGAAATCCGCTCGTCAACGTGTTGTGCCTCGGCATCGCGCACCGCTCGGACATCATCAAGGGCGCGGCGAAAGGCACCGGCAATCCCGTCTACTACGTCGGCGCCAGGACCGGCCGCGACGGCATTCACGGCGCGACGATGGCGTCGGCGGAGTTTGACGAGACCTCGGCGGAGAAGCGGCCGGCGGTGCAGGTCGGCGATCCGTTCATGGAAAAGCTGTTGATGGAGGCCTGTCTCGAAGTGATGAAGACCGGCGCCGTGGTCGGCATCCAGGACATGGGCGCCGCCGGCTTCACCTGCTCGACGTCCGAGATGGGATCGCGCGGCGGCGTCGGCATGACGGTCGACGTCACGCATGTGCCGCAGCGAGAGACGGGCATGATTCCGTACGAAATCATGCTGTCGGAATCCCAGGAGCGCATGCTGCTGGTGGTCGAGCGCGGCCGCGAGCACGAAGTCGAAGCGGTGTTCGAGAAGTGGGACCTGCACGCGGTGCAGGTGGGCGAGGTCACCGAAGGCGCGCGGCTGAAGATTCACGAGCGCGGCGAGCTGGTCGCCGACGTGCCGAATCGCGCCCTGACGGACGAAGCGCCCGTCTACCACCGGCCGATGACCGAGCCGTCCTGGCAGAAGCAGGTGCAACAGCTGTCGCTCAGCGATCTTGGCGCCGCACCCAGTGCGCAGATGACGTTCGAGCGGCTGCTGGCGGTTTCCACCATTGCCAGCAAGCGTTGGGCGTATCGCCAGTTCGACCACAGTGTCGGCACCAACACCATTGCGCAGCCAGGCGCGTCGGCGGCCGTGGTCCGGGTCAAGGGCACGACGCGCGCCCTGGCGATCTCGGTCGACGGCAACGGCCGCTTCTGTTATCTCGATCCCTACCAGGGCGCGATGCTGGCGGTGGCGGAGGCGGCGCGCAACGTGGCGTGCGCCGGCGGCGAGCCGATCGGCGCGACCAACAATCTCAATTTCGGCAACCCCGAGCGGCCCGAGATCATGTGGCAAATCGGCGCAGCCGTGCGCGGCATCGGCGATGCCTGCCGCGCCCTCAACGCGCCGATTACCGGCGGCAATGTGAGCCTCTACAACGAAACCGAAGGGCGCGCGATCTTCCCGACGCCCGTGCTGGGTGTGGTCGGGATTCTCGAGGACGCGTCGAGGACCGTGACGCGGACGTTTAAATCAGACGGCGCGCCGGTGGTGTTGCTCGGCGATAATTCAGGCGAGCTTGGCGGCAGCGAATACCTGGCGACCATGCACCAGACGGTGGCCGGACGGCCGCCGGCCCTCGATCTCCAGCGGGAAGCGGCGCTGCAGACGCTGATCGTCACGCTGATTCGCGACGGCCTGGTCGAGTCGGCGCACGATTGTTCGGAGGGCGGACTCGCCATCACGCTGGCTGAGTGCACGTTCGACACGGGCTGGGCCGCCGGAGCAGGCGCGGAGGCGGGCGGTCTCGGCGTGACCGCCGAGGTGCCGGTGCTGGCCGACCACGGCGCGTTCTCGACCAACGCCGCGCTGTTCGGTGAGTCGGCGTCGCGCATCGTGATTTCAGTGGCGAGCCGCCACGTCGCCGCGGTGATGGCGGCAGCGAAGGCGGCGGGCGTGCCGGCGCGACAGATTGGACGCGTCGGCGGCAGAAGGATTCAGCTGACCGTGAACGGTCAGACGGCAGTGGACAGCCTTGTGGCGCATGCGGAACTCGTGTGGGCCACCGCGATCGAGAACAAGATGCGGCGCGCTCCCGGCGCCGCGAGCTGACAATCGAGAGCCGCCATGTTCGACAAGTTCAAGGACGAGTGCGGGGTCTTCGGTGTCTACGGACATCCCGAAGCGTCGAAGCTGACGTATCTCGGTCTCTACGCGCTGCAGCACCGCGGGCAGGAGAGCGCCGGCATTGCCGCGGCTGACGGCGACCGCGTCCGGCTGGTCAAGCAGATGGGCTACGTCAATGACATCTTCGACGAGCCCACGCTGGCCACGCTGCCCGGAACGGTGGCGATTGGCCACACCCGCTACTCGACCGCGGGCGACAGCAAGTTGTCCAACGCCCAGCCGATCCTGATCGACTGCGTCCACGGCCAGGTCGGCATCTGCCACAACGGCAACATCGTCAACGCCAACGAGATTCGCGATCGGCTGGTCAGGGCCGGATCGATCTTCCAGACCAACAGCGATACCGAAGTGGTGTTGCACCTCTACGCCCGCTCGCAGGCCGGCTCGATCGAGGACGCGCTGGTCGAGTCGATCACGCAGTTGACCGGCGCGTTTTCGTTCGCACTGATCACGCAGCACGCACTGATCGCCGTCCGGGATCCGCACGGCTTCCGGCCGCTGGCACTGGGCCGGCTGGGCGATGCCTGGGCGGTGACCTCAGAGACCTGTGCGCTCGACCTGATTGGCTTCAGTTACGTGCGTGACGTCGAGCCGGGCGAAGTGCTGATCATCGGCCCGCAGGGTGTGCGATCGATCAAGCCGTTCCCGAGCGCGCCGTTGTCGCACTGCATTTTCGAGCACGTCTACTTCGCGCGGCCCGACAGCGACGTGTTCGGCGAGAGCGTCAACGAGGTCCGCACCAATCTGGGGCGCGCGCTGGCGCGCGAAACCGGCGTGGCGGCCGACGTGGTGGTACCGATTCCCGACTCGGGGGTCTGCGCGGCGATCGGCTACTCGGATGAGTCCAGGGTGCCGATGCGTTTCGGCCTGATCCGCAATCATTACGTCGGCCGCACGTTCATCGAGCCGGCGCAGTCCATCCGCCACTTCGGCGTGAAGGTGAAGCTCAACACCGTTCGCAGCATTCTCGAAGGCAGGCGCGTGGTGCTGATCGACGATTCGCTGGTGCGCGGCACGACCAGCCGCAAGATCGTCAGGATGGTCCGTGCGGCGGGTGCGAAGCAAGTGCACCTGCGGATCAGCTGTCCACCGACCGTGTCGCCGTGCTTCTACGGTGTCGACACTCCCCGGCGCCGCGAGTTGATCGCCGCCACGCACTCGCAGGAAGAGATCCGGAAGTACGTCGGCGCCGATTCGCTCGGCTATCTCAGCCTCGACGGCCTGCTGTCGTCGGTGAAGACCAGGAGCACGTCGTACTGCACGTCGTGCTACACCGGCAGCTACCCGGTGGCATTCCCGCGCGATGAGAGCGGCTACCTGCAGCTGTCGCTGAAGATCGACGGTCAGGTCGAGCCGCTTCCGGAAGAGGAGCCAGAGACAGTAGTCTAGGGCGATGTCGCTGGTGCGAATCGCCGCGCTCGTCGGAGTCATCGCATTCACGTCTGGGCCTGCCGTGCCTGCTGCGGCCCTGGAGGTCTTGTCTTCTGAGGCCCAGGAGCGAGGGCCGACGCCGGCCACCGCCGAACAGATCCGCGCCGCCATCGACCAGCTCGCGGATCTCCACTATCCGACGCGCATGGCGGCCGGCCGCACCATTCGCCGCGCGCCGTCGGCACAGGTGGTGCCGGCGCTGCTGCAGGCGGTGGATGGCCACGCCGATGGCTTCGTCCGCTTTCGCGCGTTGATCCTGCTGACCGGCTATTCCGACCCACGCATCGACGATGCGATCTCGACGGCGCTGGCGTCACCGAACGATCGGCTGCGAGAGGTGGCCTACGCGTATTTCGAGCAGCATCCGCAGGCGTCGCGCGCCCCGCGGCTGCTGGCGGCGCTCGACAAAGAGGCAGGCGAGTTCGTGCGTCCGGCGCTGATTCGCGCCCTGGCCGCGATTCCCCGGGATGCCAGGGTGGTCGACGTGCTGCTGCGCGATTCGATGCGCGGCGTCGATTTCTTCCGGAGCACGGTGATTGAGGCGATCGGAGATTACCGGATTGCCGCCGCCATCCCGCGACTGTCGGAGATCGCCAGGCTCGATGGCCCGCTCCAGGATGACGCCGCGACCGCGCTCGGCAAGATCGGCGACAAGACGGCGGTGAACACGCTGGCGGCACTGCAGCAGTCGGCCCCCAAGGAGAATCAGCCGGCGATCGCAGCCGCGATCTGCCTGCTTGGCATCAATTGCCCGTCGCATCTCGGCTACCTGGAGAAGACGCTGACCTTCGCCGAGACATATCCGGGTTACCAGGATCTGGTGCGCAGCGCCGCGGCGGGCCTTGGCCACGTGGCACGCCAGGGGAATGAAGACGCCGCCCGCATCCTGTTCGACGTCGGCGTGCCCTCGAGCGATCCGCTGCGCGCGCCCATCTCGCTGGCGGTCGGGCTGGTCGCCCTGCGTAACACGCCGCTGCTGCTGAAGACGCTGCAGGCGCGCACCGACCTGGACGGCGCCGTCGGTCTGGTGGCGGAGGCCTTCGACATGCTCGAAGAGGATCTCGAAGAGGAGCGCTTCTTCGTCGCGATCCGCAAGGAGTACTGGGCGGCTCCGGAAGGCTCGCCGCTCAGAAAACTCTGCCAGACGCTGATCAACAAGCTAGACTTTTAGTCCTCATGGACTACAGGTCTTCGGGTGTCGACATCGACGCCGGCCACGAGACCGTTCGCCGGATCAAGCGGCTCGCGAAATCGACGTTCACGCCGGGCGTGCTCTCGGAGATCGGTTCGTTTGGCGGCCTCTTCAGGCTCGACACCTCCGCCTGGAAGGAGCCGGTGCTGGTGTCGAGCGCCGACGGTGTCGGCACCAAGCTCAAGGTTGCCTTCATGGCGAACCGCCACCGCACCATCGGCGCCGATCTGGTGAACCACTGCGTCAACGACATCCTCGTGCAGGGCGCGGTGCCGCTCTTCTTCCTCGATTACCTCGCCACCGGCAGGCTCTCGCCTGAGGTCGCCGAGCAGATTGTCGAAGGCCTCGCGCGCGCCTGCCAGGACAATGGTTGTGCCCTGCTTGGCGGCGAAACCGCCGAGATGCCCGGCTTCTACGCAGCGGGTGAATACGACGTTGCCGGCTTCATCGTCGGCGCCGTCGATCGCGCCAATATCATCGATGGCCGTTCGATTGCGCCCGGTGACGTGTTGCTCGGATTGCCGTCGAACGGCCTGCACACCAACGGCTATTCGCTGGCGCGCAAGATCGCCTTCGAGGAGCTGAAACTCGGGGTCGACACCCATCTGCCCGAGCTCGGCGAAACGGTCGGCGAGGCATTCCTCCGCGTGCACCGTTCGTATCTGCCGGTGTTGAAGCCGCTGCTGGGCCGCAGTCTGATCAAGGGCATGGCGCACATTACCGGCGGCGGCATTACCGACAATCTGCCACGCGTGTTGCCGCCTGGTACGGCGGCTCGCGTGAATCGCACCGCCTGGCGGGTGCCGGCCATCTTTCGCTGGCTTGGCGAGGCCGGCCGCGTGCCCGAATACGATCTGCGCCGCGCCCTGAACATGGGCATTGGCATGATCCTGGTGGTCGCCGAAAGGGACGCCGACGCCGTTGGCCAGGCGCTGCTCAACACCGGCGAAGCCAACAGCGTGGTCATTGGCGATATCGTGAAGGGCGAGCCTGAGGTTCGATACACGTAGGGGTTTAGGGATTAGGAATTAGGGATTGGGGAACAGGCAGCCATGAAGCGACGACAAGCGCTGAAGACCCTCGCCACCGCCGCCGCCGCGCTGCCCCTTTCCAGGGTGCGGCTGCGCGCCGACGAACTTCCCGCCGATCAGGTGTTCGTGCTCCGCGACATTGCGGCGACCGTGCTCCCATCGGTGATGGGCAGCAAAGGTCAGAACGAAGCGGTCGATAATTTCCTGCGCTGGATTCGTGACTACAAAGAAGGTGTCGCGCTCTCGCACGGTTACGGTGAGCCGCGGCTGGTGAAGTCGGGTCCGACCCCGGCTCCGGGCTACACCAGACAACTGGTCGCGTTGCAGCAGGCCGCGCAGTCGCGCGGCGGCCGGTTTGGCGCACTGCCGATCGAGGCGCGCCGGGAACTGCTCGACGCCGCGCTCAAGGCCGCGGAGGTGCGAAACCTGCCCGGCCGGCCGGACGGCAAGCACGTGGTCAGCGACCTGATGTCGCACTACTTCCGCAGCAGCGCCGCCAACGACCTTTGTTACAACGCGCGCATTGGCCGCAACACCTATCGAGCCATCCGTGTCACCACGGTGCGGCCGCGGCCGCTCTAATCATGCCGGTCCACGAATCAGACGTCTGCGTCATTGGCGGCGGCATCACCGCCGTGATGCTGATCGAGCGCCTCGCGCAACTCAGACCCAACCTGAAGATCACCGTCGTCGAAGCCGGCCGCTCGATCTTCGACCGCCAGAACCGGCCGACCTACCACCGTCGGGCGATTGAGTACGGCGAGCACCCGTGGCACGACGACTACATCGAGGATCAACAGGCCAGGGGCATGATCTCGATGACCATGGCGGTCGGCGGACAGGCGCTGCACTGGGGCGGCGCGTGCAATCGCTTCTCGGAAGAAGACCTGAGACTCAATTCGATCTACGGCCTCGCCGATGACTGGCCGATCGACTGGGCCGAGCTCGAGAAGTACTACGTCCAGGCCGAGCACCGATTGAACGTCGCCGGCGATCCGAGCCCGTATCCGGAAGACAGGCGCTCGGGCCCGTACGCGCAGCCGGCGATGCCGCTGTCTTACAACCTGCAGGTGCTCAAGCAATGGGCGGAGCAGAGCGGCTTGAGGTTCTCGCCGTTGCCGATGGCGCGCAACATCACCGGCCCGACCGACGGCCGTGGCGCATGCGGTCTCTACGATACGTGCGGCGATGTGTGCCCGACCGGTGCACGCTACTCGCCGGACTACACCTATCAGCAGTTGATCGCCGCGAACAAGGTGACGCTGCACGATCGCACGCTGGTCCGCCGGCTCAACCACGGCGGAAACGGGGACGCCATCGTTTCCGCAATCGGTTATCACCAGGATCGGCCGAGCGAGACGACCCAATATCGCGCGCGACACTTCGTGCTCGCCTCCGGTCAGTGCTGGAGCTCCCACCTGCTGCTGCTCTCGACCAGCTCGCGGTATCCCAGCGGCATAGCCAACCGGTCGGGACTCGTCGGCCGCTACATGAACGGCCACAAGTTCATTTCGGCGCAGGCGATTATCGACGAGCAGACCTTCCCCGGCCTGAACATGACGCACAGCCTGATCTCGCGCGAGTACTTCAGGTGCGCGTCCGGGAAGCCGTTCGTGCGCCACGACACGCGCGTCTGGGAGAGCACCGCCGGCAAAGAGCCGCGGCTGCGTTCGGCAGCGGGCCGGCTGCTGCTGGGCGATGAGCTGTTGAACGACTGGCGGGCGCGCGCCACCCGGGACAGCGCGGTGCGTCTCCGTGCCTACTACGACTCACACCCCCATCGGGACAGCCGCCTCACGCTCGACGAGTCGTCCAGGAACCGCTACGGCGATCCAATGCCGAAGATCGAGCACCGGCTCGACGAGGCGGCCACCGCCCGTGAGGCGGCGACGCTCGCGCATTGCACGTCGGTATTCGAGCGTATGGCACAGGCCAGCAACGGACGGCTCACCGGTGCGCCGACGGTATCAACCTATTGGGATCATCCCGCCGGCGGCTGCCGCATGGGCACCGATCCGTCGCGCAGTGTGGTCGACAGCTACGGCCGGACGCACGATCACGAGAACCTGTGGGTGATTGGCGCGCCGACACTGCCGACCGGCGGCTGCACCAACGGCACGCTGACCTTCGTGGCACTGTCGCTGCGCTCCGCCGTTGCCGTGGCGGATGGTTTTAGAGGGTGATGGCGTGCGATGGGTGGCGCGCCGTCGTACTCCGCTACTGCGCCACTGCGGCCTCGCGCTGAGTACCTCGCTGGACCCAGCGCACAATGACCAGCGTCAGCGCCAGATCGAACGCCAGTGTCGCGGCGTGCACCGGACGGCTGCCGAAGTACGACCACAGATTGCTGTAGTAGTTGTCGATGATCAGGAACTTGTCGGCGAGTGCCGCAAGAGCTGACCAATTCAGACCGATGTCGGACACCCGAGTCGGGGTGTCGACCCCGACTGGAATGGGCCAGAGAATCCGGCTCGAGGCAGCCTGCACCAGCAACAGTAGTCCCACTACCATCGGCATACGCGCCAGCGCGGCTTGCCGTGGCGCGATCGCCCGGCCCGCCAGCACGTAGACGATCGGTGTCGCCAACGCCAGCAGCCGCTCGGTATCGCTTCCGGTGCCGGCAAAGTAGCCAAGCACCGCGCACGCAGCGAGGTAGCCCGCCAGGTCGGGCCGCCTCCACAGAACCCCCCACACGTCCCGCCAGCCGGCGACGATCAGTGCGATGACCGGCGGACCGAAGGTGAAGAACCACCCGAGCACCCACGTCCAGAACGGCTTGTTGGCAAGGATGTAGTCCCACTCGATCCACTTCTGATGCCCTGGGGCCGGGGCCAGAATCGAGCGGATGAACAGCACGGCCAGCGCTGCGGCAACGACTGGGATCGCCGCGGCCACCAGCCGATCCAGCCGCCGATCGCGCGCTACGGCCATGACCTGGGCGATGCCGAACGTGATCGGCACGAGCACGATCGTTTCCTTGATGAGCACGCCGACGAAAACGATCGGCGCCAGCAGCAACGATGCCACCAGGGGCGACCGATCTCGCCACGCTTCGATGATCAGCAGGCCCGCCAGCAGCGACACCATTGACAGGGCGTCGATGTTTGCCGGATTGAAATAGACCCACCGAACCGGCGAATGCCACATCATCGCCCACGCGATGACGAGCGTCACTCGGAGCAACGGGCTGTCAATGAAGCGGCGGAGGTACAGCAGAAGCAGGATCGTCGCGGCGCCGGACGCGGCGACGTTGATCAGCAGGAACGGCGTGATGCCAAGCAGGCCCGATTCGTCTTCGACCCGCTGGTCGAGAACCGGCAGCGCGCGTGAAACGGCCGGGCGCAGCTGGGCGGCCAGCCACGGCGTGGCGATCCGGCTCCCGCCGGGAATCTGGGCGTGAATGGGAACGCGCGACTCGAAAAACTGGCTGGCGACGCTGTGATAGATCTGCGCATCCGCGTAGACGCGCTCGATCTGTTGGTTCATTGCGCTGCTGAACGAAATGAGGGCGAACGCGGCTGCGACGACCAGCAATTCAAGCGCCGATCGCCAACGCGATGGTCGCAAGCCGGGTGCACTCAAGGCGGCCTATTGTCCCGCGAGCCAAAGGGCGAGTCAACGGACGCGACGGTCACGGAGTAACATCTTCCTTGAGCACGATGTCGTGCAGCCGTCCCACACGTGATGAACACCCCTTCGCGTAGCAATACGCTGGCGATCCTGATCTCCGGCCGCGGCTCCAACTTGCAGTCGATCATCGATGCCATCGCCGCCGGCCGGCTCGATGCGTCGATCGCGGTGGTGATCTCCAATCGCGCAGACGCGCCGGGCCTCGGCTACGCCGTGCGCGCCGGCATCGAGACGCTGGTCCTCGACCACCAGGCCTATCGATCGCGCGAGGACTACGACCGCGCGCTCGTGGCCGAACTGCAGGTGCGGCGCGTCAACCTGGTCTGTCTCGCCGGGTTCATGCGCCTGCTCAGTCCGGTATTCGTGGATGCCTTTCCCAACCGCATCTTGAACATTCACCCGTCTCTCTTGCCGAAATACCCGGGACTGCATCCCCAGCAACAGGCGCTCGACGATGGCGCCACCGTCAGCGGCGCCACTGTTCACGTTGTGAACAAGGAGCTGGATGCGGGTCCGATCGTGCTGCAGCGAGAGGTCCCCGTGATTCCGGGTGACACCTCCGACACGCTGGCAACGCGGATCCTTGCGGTCGAGCATCAGCTGTATCCCGATGCCATCGCAAAAGTGTTGCTGCGACCTTTGGGGCCAGCCCCCAAACGTCGCACTCACGTGCCCTGAGGTAGCGCTGAAACTGGCAGCGATTCTCGAGCAGCCGGAGATCCGTCACGAACGCGGATCGGCAGACCGCAGGGTCAACACCGCCACGTCGGGCGGGCAGTTGACCCGCACCGGCAAGTACACCGTCCCGATACCGCGGCTGACGAAGATCGACGTGTTCTCGCGCGTCGCGTAGCCCGAGAGCACGGGGAACTTTCTTCCGACCACGGCGCCGACGGCCGGCAGCAGCACCTGGCCCCCGTGCGTGTGACCCGAGAGCACGAGTTGCACATCGAGCGCCGCCGCTTCGATCAGCCGACGCGGATCGTGCGCGAGCAGCAGCGTCGTCCCGCCGGTGCCTTTCAGCACCCCGGCGATGTCGCCAGGTGTCCGAGTCCAGAACTTGATGCCGGCGAGGTCCAGCTGTTCGCCTCTGATCGTCAGCTGCGTCCGCTGATCCTTCAGCACCGTGAAGCCGCGCGTCATCAGTGCCGCCGGCACTTCCTTCTCGTCGTCGTGATTGCCCAGGACCGCGAACGAGCCATGCGGTGCCGACGACAGCGGCGCCAGTAGCTCCGCGACCGGCCCAATGTAATGGCGATCGAAGAAGGACACGTAGTCGCCGCCCAGCACGACGATGTCCGGAGAGGCGTCCTGCAGCAGCGCCACGGCGCGCGCCACGTCGGTCGCCGGCACGACCGCGCTGTGGTGCACGTCGGTGATCATGCCAATGCGAAGGCCGTCGAGCGCCGGCGGCAGGCCGCGAACCGGGAGGTCGCGGCTGATGCGCGACACCTGGTGGCGCTCGTAGGCCACGCCGTAGGCGCCGACGCCGGCGAGGGCGCCCACCGAGATCGCGGTGGCAGACCGAAGAAAGTCCCTGCGCGTCATGGCCACGGGGTCACTATATAGTGGGAACGGCCGTCGGGCCATTCGGCCACCCGGCCTGCAGGAATCACGATGAATCTGTTTGATGAGTTTCAGTGGCGGGGCGTGGTCTACGACGCCACCGACGGCACCCAGCAGATGCTGGCGAAGGAGACGATCTCCTGCTACATCGGCTTCGATCCCACGG
>Ga0194132_10000040_pt1:190000-208915 | contig 208915 bp, 174 predicted proteins | sample TA2KigOf80mmetaG_FD_148612 | JGI IMG/M metagenome (GOLD analysis project Ga0194132, IMG submission 148612) | Freshwater microbial communities from Lake Tanganyika, Tanzania - TA2015054 Kigoma Offshore 80m | ecosystem: Environmental > Aquatic > Freshwater > Lake | place...
GCGTTCTCTCTGCAGTGAAGTCAGACCGACAAGGACTGGTGGAGCTGAGAGAAGTGACCCTGCCGGCATAAGTAGCGAGAAGGGAAGTGAGAATCTTCCCCGCCGTAAACCTAAGGATTCCTGAGGTAGGTTCGTCCGCTCAGGGTTAGTCGGGAGCTAACGCGAGGCCGAAAGGCGTAGCGGATGCACATCCGGTTAATATTCCGGAACTACCGAGAGATCGTTATCACGATGGGGGGACGCAGGAAGCTATGCGGGCCTGGCATTGGATGTCCAGGTTCAGACATGTAGGGGGAGCAGGCAGGCAAATCCGTTTGCTCACATGCCCTGAGGTGTCATGGCGATGGCCGCAAGGCCAATAAAGCCGCAGACGCTACGCTGCCGAGAAAAGCCTCTAAGGAGATCTCTTGGTACCCGTACCGCAAACCGACACAGGTAGGTGAGGAGAAAATCCTCAGGCGCAAGTGAGAATCATCGTTTAGGAACTAGGCAAAATGACCCCGTAACTTCGGGATAAGGGGTGCTCGCCAGCGTCAGTGGCCTCGCGCCACGAAGCGCCACGCGAGTTGCAATAAAGAGGGTCAAGCGACTGTTTACTAAAAACACAGGGCTCTGCTAAGTCGAAAACGACGTATAGGGTCTGACGCCTGCCCGGTGCCGGAAGGTTAAAAGGAGAGGTCAGCCGCCCGAAAGGGAGGGTGAAGCCTTGAATTGAAGCCCCGGTAAACGGCGGCCGTAACTATAACGGTCCTAAGGTAGCGAAATTCCTTGTCGGGTAAGTTCCGACCTGCACGAATGGCGTAACGATTTGACCGCTGTCTCAACGATGAACGCTGCGAATTTGTGGTACCGGTGAAGACGCCGGTTGCCCGCCATAAGACGAAAAGACCCCGTGCACCTTTACTGCACCTTAGTAGTGAATGTTGACGCCGTATGCGCAGCATAGGTGGGAGACGTTGATCCCAGGCTCTCGGGCTTGGGGGAGTCACCAGTGAGATACCACCCTTACGACTTCGACGTTCTAACTGAAACCCATCATCTGGGTTCAGGACACTGCTAGGCGGGTAGTTTGACTGGGGCGGTCGCCTCCTAAACTGTAACGGAGGCGCACGAAGGTTCGCTCAGGCTGTTTGGAAACCAGCCTTAGAGTGCAAAGGCATAAGCGAGCTTAACTGCGAGACCTACAAGTCGAGCAGATGCGAAAGCAGGTCTTAGTGATCCGGTGGTCCCGCATGGAAGGGCCATCGCTCAACGGATAAAAGGTACGCCGGGGATAACAGGCTGATCTGGGCCAAGAGTTCACATCGACGCCCAGGTTTGGCACCTCGATGTCGGCTCATCGCATCCTGGAGCTGTAGCAGGTTCCAAGGGTCCGGCTGTTCGCCGGTTAAAGCGGTACGTGAGCTGGGTTTAGAACGTCGCGAGACAGTTCGGTCTCTATCTATGGTGGGCGCAGGAGAATTGAGAGGATCTGACCTTAGTACGAGAGGACCGGGTTGGACGGACCGCTAGTGTACCAGTTATCACGCCAGTGGTATCGCTGGGTAGCTAAGTCCGGAAGGGAGAAACGCTGAATGCATCTAAGCGTGAAACCCACCTCAAGATGAGTTCTCCCTGGGAGCAATCCCCTGAAGGCTCGACGTAGACTACGTCGTCGATAGGTCGGGTGTGGAAGCGTGGCAACACGTTCAGCTAACCGATACTAATCAGCCGTGAGGCTTGACCATTTATTCACTTCGCTCGATGAGCGTAGGTGTGTGGTCAAAAAACGATCGATTGCATCCGCCGTCGCTCGCTCCGCGAGTTGTGGCGAGACCCGCCAGAGCGCTTCGCGCGAAGGCGGGGAATATCCAGTTCAGCAAGCAACACCGTTCTTTACAACAGAATGCTCTGGGACGATCCACCTTCGCGCCCTGCGGGCGCTTCGGTGGACAAGCCGCATCAGCAGGCTTGTCCGCCGTAGCTCGTAGAGCGGAGGAGGAATCCCAGACACCAAGATTCACGGCGGTTCGACGAACGTTGCTATGAACGTTCTGCGAACGAACGTCGAACAGACGTGAAACAGTTTCCCGGTGGCCATAGGAGAAGGGTCACACCCGTTCCCATTCCGAACACGGAAGTTAAGCCTTCTACCGCCGATGGTACTGCGTGCGCAGGTGCGTGGGAGAGTAGGTCGTTGCCGGGGATTCTTCAAAGAGCCTCAGTGAGAGATCACTGAGGCTCTTTTCTTGTACGCCGGTTGCATCGTCAGGGGCCCGCTGGATCAGAACTGAAAGCGTACGCCCAATTCGACGTCCCTGGCATCGGCGGCTGACGTCGGGATGCCGAAGTACCTCGAAGTCATGACGCCGCTCGGGTTGCGCAGATTGACGAGATTGAAGGCGTTGTCGATGTTGGCGTAGACGCTGAGCTGTCTACCCTGCCTGCCTCCGAGCGTGATCGTCTTGGAGATGGTGGCATTGGCATTGAAGAAGCGCGGACCATTGGCGCTGTTGCGCGCTACCCCCGCGGGACGGTCGGTCGTGTTCTGGTCGCCGTTGTCGTCCCGGCCAGTGGTGATGTTATAGGGGAACCCGCTGTGCCCGGTGCCGCTCAGCGTCAGCAGCACGCCGAACGGCGCTCTGGAGTTCACCGTGAAGTTGTAGCGGTGCCGGGCGCTGAAGCCCGACCGGCCCCAGTCGGCCTCCGGGTCATAGTTGTTCATCGGTACATAGAACGGCATGTCTCCGTTGCTGTTGTCCGACGAGACCGTCCAGCCCGCGTTGTAGTTGAGAAACTTCAGCCGCTGCCGCACCCCGACGCGCAGGCTATGCGATTGCGACCTGCCGTCGGACTCCAGCCGCAGAATGCTGCCTTCGTTCGGAATCGGCCTCGTCGTCTCGCCCGGACGCGGTGCGTTCAGATCGCGTGACCTGAAGCGGTTCATGCCGCGGTTGAACTCGTAAGCGCTATCCACCATGAGGTTCCACGGCAGGGAGCGCTCGACGCTCAGCGAGGCGCGGGCTTCGTACGGGATCAGCAGGTCTGGTGCCAGCACCCGCCGCGAAACCGGAGGCACAACGGCCGAGCCGCCGGCAAACGCGTCCGGATACGACGGGCTGCTCACCACCACTTCGGACTGGCGGCGCCCGTCGAGCCGGACGACGTCTTCGTAGGTGTTGACGTTCAGGTTCTGGTGAAAGAGGCCTGCGCCGCCACGAATGACGGTTGCCGATCCGACGGCATACGCAAACGCCATCCGCGGATCGGGGTTGATGTAATCCGCGACATGCGACTGCACTTCGTAGCGTAACCCCGCGAAGAACGTCAGACGGCGATTGACGCGCCAATCGGTCTGCACGAACACCCCGCCCTCCGTCTGATGGACGTCGAGACGTGGGTCGCCGCGGGTGATGCGGTAGGTGAGCGGGGTGCCGGCCTGGAAATCCGCCAGACTTGAAAACGTGTACCTGCCGAGGAAGCCGTCCTGGGAGTAGGAATTGGCCGTGCGATAGTTGAATTCGGTGCCGGCCTTGATGGTGAGCCGCTCGCCCTCGAACCAGAACGTGTTGGTGAACGAGTAATTGCGGCTGGTGCGGCGGTTATCCTGGCCGCCGCCGCCGCTCCTGAACGCATCCAGCACGTCAATGGCCACCTGCCGAGTCACGGATTGGTTGCTGTTGCGGAATCCGAACACATTGACGATCGACTCGTGCAGCAGCCGCGGCGAGATCGTCCACATCTCCCTCAGACCCACGCTCATGTCGCTGCCGCTCGAGTCCCAGCCGCGCTCGGGAAGCGTGAATCCGCCAATCCCGTTGTTGCTGCTGTGACGGTTCGCATACCGCGCGTTGAAGTGGAGGGCGTGACTCGCCCCGAGCTGCAATTGGCCGCTCGCGCTGTAGCTGCGGTTGACGGCAGGCCGCACGATGGCGAACGACAGGTCTTCGGCCGGCGTGCTGGCCACCACCGTGTCACCGTTTTCCTGCTCGTTCTGGTTGAAGGTCAGACTCGCGGTCAGCACATTCTTGATGAACGGGCCGCTGACGTTCGCGTTGATATTGCGCTGCTGAAACTCTGGCACCCTGGTGGCGAACGCATTCGTCGCCGTGAGGGCATTGTCGCGAAAATCGAAGCTGAAGTTGCCGTGATATGCGCCGACCCCGCCGCGCTGGATGACTTCGATGTTGGAGCCGCCGCGTTGGCCGCCTCGTCCTGGTCCGCCCCCGCCCGGCCCGCCTCCGCCCGGCCCGCCATAACCGGGGCCGCCATAACCGGGGCCGCCGCCGCGAAAGCTTGGCCCACTGCCGCCGCCAAACCCGAATCCGCCGCGGCCTCCGAAGTTCTCTGTCGTGTAGGCGTTGTTGTTGATTCGAATCTGGGCAATCTGCTCGGAGGTGGCTCGGGCCTCGACTCGGTCGGGGCCGCCAGCCGGCTTGGCCTCCGCCGCCCGCGCCGCCGTCCAGATCCGCTGCTGTTCCGGCGTGAGCAGCTCCTTCAGCTTTGCCTCGAACGCCTCGTTCATCCACTGGATGCCCGAAAGCGCCCGGTCGCGATCGGCTCCCCGCACCGCGCCGCCGCTGAAATCCATGATGTCGCCGAACAGCCGCTCCGACGCCTGGCGTTGCTCCTCCATCACCAGGGTGAGCTCGGCGTTCTGCCGCTCGCTGAACGGGACGCCGGCCTCCCGAAGCACGCGCTCGACCTTCGCCTTCATCTCGTCCAACGGATTGGTCGTGGTCACCTGGCCCGCAGCCTCGACTGTCGAGACCGCAATGAGGAAGATGAAGGCTAGCGCGAGTCGGATGTACACCTCTAGATCGTGAGCGAATCGGCCGCGCAGGGCAACCCAGAAATTGTCTCGAATTGCAATCCGAAAGGTGGTGCCGCAACGAGGGCGCGGCGCACGATGTGGCACCCCGATTCCGGCGTGAGCTGCCCGAGGCGCAACACGCTTTCTTGAACTGCAGGTCGGCTGAACCGAAGTGCGCCCCGTCAAGTCCGGACAGTTTCCGGGGAATCACGCCATTTCGCTGCGGCATGGCGCTTGCAAGGCCAGCGGCGTGATGGGTATGACTGTCGTTGCTTGCGTGATTGCTCTTGCTGTCCTTACCGCTGCTTGCTCCGCAACGCCGACATCGCCCTCAGGCTCGGCGGGTTCCTCGTCGGCCTACACCCTGGCCCAGCTCGAGGGTACCTGGCTACTTTCAGCCATTCAGGCCGCCGGAGCCGCGCGGCAGGACCGCCCTGACGGCGCCACCTATACGTTGACGCTCGCTGACGGCCGGCTGTCCTCGCGCGTCGACTGCAATTCGTGCGCGGGTGCGTTCTCGATTTCCGGGCGCACGGTGACCGCCGGCCCGCTGCTGGCGTGCACACGAGCCGCTTGTCCGACCGCATCGTTCGAAGCGCTCTACATCGCGATCCTCAGCGGCGACAGCGAACTCGTGGTGAGCGGTTCAACGCTCACGCTGACCTCCGCCCGCGGCATCCTCTACTTCACGCGCCTCTGAGGCGACCTCGTCAGGGCATCAACGCCTGATAGATCAGCGTCGGGAACACGTCCCTGATGTCGGTCGCGTTGGGCATCAGCTGGATCATCAACACCATCACCAGCCGCGTCTCCGGATCGACACGATAGAGCGATCCGTAGGCGCCGCCCCATCCGAACGCCCCTTCGCTGCCCATCGCACTGGCGCCGTACCGATCGACCGTTTCGAAGCCTAGCCCCCAGCCAAGTCCGGTCATCGAGTGCAGCGTGCCGACCTGGTTTGTCGCCATCAGCTTCACCGATCGAGGTGAGAGCACCCGCACGCCATCCAGCGAGCCACCTAGGCGCATGGCTTCGAGAAACCGGCCGTAGTCGCGCGCGGTCGACAAGAGACCCGCGCCGCCGGCAAAATTCCGTCGCGGCCCGCCGACATATGCGCCCTGGCCTCGAGCGCCATCGTCGGCGCGGCCGTACTTGCCGTCTTCGCCGCTGCGATAGACCGCGGCGAGCCGATCCCTTTGTCCCTGTGGAAGGAAGAAATAGGTGTCCCTCATCCCCAGTGGACCGGTGATGCGATCGCGGAAATACGCATCGAGCGGCACGCCGGAAGCCTTCTCAACGATGCAGCCAAGGACGTCGGTGTTGTAGCCGTACACCCAGGCCTCACCTGGCTGCGTGACAAACGGCAGCGTGCCGAGCCGTTCCATTGTTTCGCAGACCACCTCGTCCTTGTCGGCCGTGTACCATCCGGCGCCGGCCGCCGGCCCGAGGCCCTTGGCCTCGTAAAGCGATGCGATCGACGGATCGGTGCCGTACGAAATCCCCGCGGTGTGGGTCAGCAAGTCGCGAACGGTGATCGGACGCCTCGCCGGCACCTGAGTGACCGAGCCACGCTCGTTGGCGATTGCAACCGTGGTGCGTGCAAATGATGGAATGAAGGCGCCGGCGCGCGTGTTCAGGGCGAGCGCGCCTTCTTCGACCAGCTGCATCACCGCGGCGCTGGTGATCGCCTTGGTTTGCGACGCGATCCTGAAGATCGTGTCGGTCGTCATGCGACGGCCGGCTTCCTTGTCGGCCCAGCCGAACGCCTTGTCATAGACGACCTTGCCGTCCTGCATCACGAAGGCGACAATGCCGGCCACACGATCGCTGTCGACGTAACGCTGCAGGGCACGATCGATGATCGGCGCGCGGGCCTGGTCGAACCGGGCCGGCTGTGCTTGCGCGGCAACCGTGGCGGCCAGGGCGAGGAGGATCAGTATCAGCGTGGCTCTTCTCATGATGACGGCCTCAGCGTCCGATTAACGGCTTCACGTGGTTGGCAATCTGTTCGTGGGTTGCGAACCAGACGCCGGGCTTCTGCTTGATGTATTCAACCAGCCGCTCCAGCATCGCCATGCGCGAGCGATGACCGATGTAGTGCGGATGCATCGTCAACAGGTAGAGCCCGCCTTCGTCATAGGCGACGTCGAACTCCGACCGAAACACCTCGTAGACCTGCCCGACCGACGGCATTGAGCCGTCGGCGTTTCCGCCAAAATACGGCGCGTCGTCCAGGATCCGCTCAATCGGCAGCTCGACGACGCCGGTTGGTTTGCCATCGAGGAGGATTTCGTAGGGATCGTCACTGGCCATCAGGCTGCTGTCGTACAGGAATCCCGCCGCCTTGACCTGGCCCATCGTCCAGCCGCTGAACTTCCACGATGGCGCGCGATACCCGACCGGCCTGCGGCCGGTCATCCTGGTCAGCGTCTCGATCGACAGATTCAGGAGCCGCTGCTCCTCCTGCTCGTTGTTGAGGACGGGCAAGCGCTCATGGATCCAGCCGTGCACGCCAATCTCGTGTTGCTGCTTCGTGCCCTGGATGTCCGTGATCATCGCCGGGTGCAGCAGCGCGCTGGCGGCCGGAATGAAGAACGATGCCGGCACCTGCTGCCGATCGAGCATTCGCAGAATGCGCGGCAGGCCGTCGACAGCGCCGTACTCGCCGCGCGACAGGATCTCGTAATCGATCGTGCCAGTGGATAGCGCCGCCGTGGCGTTGTCCACGTCGAACGACAACCCGACGGCCACTGTTGCGCCGCCCGGCCAGGTGGCCTTCAGACGCTGGCCGGCGCTGACGTGAAACATCTGCGCCTTCAACTGTTCGACGGACAACCGGGTTCCTGGCAGTGGATCGGGCCTGGTGTCCTGAGCGGCGGCAGGCGCCGCCGGTTGCTGAGCGCAGGCGGCGAGAGTCAGCAGGCCGGCGGCTGCCAGGAGACGGCGGATCATGGGCGCAGTCTACTGCCGCCGAACTCGTGCGACAACCACTCCTGCTGAAGGTAGGCGGTGAGCCGTTCCGCGGCCAGGCGGTTGCCTTCGACCGTGAAGTGGCCATCTCCGGGGATGTAGAGCCGCCGGAGGGAGCCTCGCTCGCGCAGCCACGGCTGCAGGTCCAGGTAGTTCATGCCCTCGGCGTCAAAGAACGCGGCCAGCTCGCGCTGCGGCTTGTCGACGTCCGCCGGCAGGCCCGCGTAGACATGGGGGGCCAGCTGCGATTGCTCGGGGATCACCATGAAGTAGATCGGAATTCCTTTTTCCGAAGCAAGCCGGTGCATGGCGCGCAGCAGCGTCTTGACGCGAGCGAACACGGATTCAGTCCGCTCCGCATAGCGAAACCGATAGTTGTAGGGCACCCGATCTTCCGGCGCATCTTGCGACGAGGCATAGACGATCGTGGCCACGCCAGGCAGCCACGCCTTGATCTTGGGCGCCAACTCCCACCAGATATCGACCATGCCCTGAAAGACATGTGAGCGGCTGGCAATGGGTATCCGGTATCGCACCGGGATCCGCCTCGGGACCCAGTAGTGATCGAGGACCTGGGTGTGGGCATTGCGAATGCGCACCGGCAAGCCGCCGGCGTCCGTTTCCAGCCATTCGTTTTCGAAGGCGTTCTCAGAGTCGAGGTCGTTGCCGATGAAGACGCCGACGACAATGGCGTCGGGATTGAGGGCGAGCCCCTCGTTCTTCAGATACAGGTAGTAGGTGTCCGGCGAGTAGCACGCGGCAAACCCTGCGTTGATCACCTCGACACGGCGCGGTGGCGATCCGGACAAGAGGAGCCTTTCGACCACGGCCGGATAGGTCTCGTCGTCATTGACGCCCCATCCAAACGTAAACGAGTCGCCGATCACCAGCAGCCGGCGAGCGTCGCCTTTCTGAGCCGTGAACGCGGCGCCGCGGTACCCCTGGGCATTGATCGTGATGCCAGTGTCGAACTCCGAGGACGCGAGCCGGCCGGAGTAGTTCGGCCGCAGCCGGTATGGCAGCGTGTCGCTGGCGTCGAACATCGCCGGGTAGGCGTCGGTCAGCGCTAGGTAGGTTCGTCGGGGCGAGAATGCGCGGAGGGCCAGTTCAGCGGCGATCAGCGACACCGTCGTGCTCAGCACGATCGCGATCAGCGCCTGTCGCCTCTTCATTCCGGGTAGTGTATCGAACCTTCCCGACATCCATAGCGTAGATAGGCATAGCGTAACTATGCCTATCTACGCCGGACTGCCGCCCGGGACGCTGGTGATGCTGATCCTGCGCGTGCTGCGGCAGGAACCCCTGCACGGGTATGCCATCGCGCAGAAGATTCGCGCGCTGTCGAGCGATCAACTCAGCGTCGAAGAGGGATCGCTCTACCCGGCGCTGCAGAAGCTGCTGGCCAACGGCTGGGTGAAGGCGGAGTGGACCACATCCGACACCGGCCGGCAGGTGCGGAGCTATCGCCTGACGTCAAGGGGCCTCAAGCAGCTCGAGACCGAACAGGGCGACTACCAGCGGATGGCCGACGCCATTGCCGCCATTGTCGAGTCCACCTGAGGGGCACTTTTCTGCGACGCCTCTGGCATCTCGTCAACCGTCGGCGTCACCAGCGCGAGCTGCTGCAGGAAATGCGCGGCCGGCGTGGCCTTGATGCGCGCGGCGAGCGCGGCTTCAACGTCGGCAAGCGAACGGGCGCGCGACAGGTCGACACCGGGTCCGCCGCCGGCGCCGTGCAGGTGGTTGTCCATCAGCCCGGGGATGACGGTCCTTCCCTCGAGGTCAAACATCCGGGTCGAGGGACCGCCGAGCGTCTTCATCTGGTCGTAATTGCCGAGCGTCAGGATGCCATCGCCGGAGATGGCGACGGCTTCGTGGATCGTGACGTTGCGATCGACCGTGATGACCTTGCCGTTGAACAGGATCAGGTCCGGCGTCGCCGGGCGCGGCAGGATTTGCGCCGACGCCACCGCGCCGGCTGCGGCCAGCGCCAACAACGTTGGACGCCGGTGCACCGGCGAAGCATACCCCGCTGATGGCACTTGCCTGGCTGCACGTGATTTTCGCCGGTGATGTTGCCGGAACTGCGCGAAAATGCATGGCAGCACAACGAGTTCACTGCCGATAACCCCCTCCGGAAGAGACGCCCCCGGCGGGCGACAGTCTCGTCGACGGGCGTCGGGCTCGAAAACCCGGCGCAGCGATTTCGGCTAACTACAGGTGTTGCCGCACGTTGGGCGGAATCGGGAAGGCGCTTCGTCGTCACGCTACCTGTAGTGGCACAGGACGGCTCAAACATTGCACAATAGCAGTCACATGCGCCGCATGCTGTCCTCGATCGGCTTCACCCTCGCACTCCTGTGCCCGTGGACGGCGTATGCGCAAGGCCCTGCCAGCTGCACGACCACGTCGCAGAACCTGTGGGTGCGCGACCAGCTCAATACCTATTACTACTGGTACCGGCATCTGACGCCTGGCGTGAACCCGGCGACTCAGGCGTCGCCAGAGGCGTATCTCGAAGCGGTTCGCTATCGTCCGATCGACAACTCGTACAGCTTCATCGCCACGGCTGCTGCCAGCGATGCGTTCTACAGCGACAGCCAGGCGATCAAGTACGGCTTCACCAATCAAACACGCACCAGCGAGGTGCTGGTGTTGCAGGTGTGGGCCGGAAGCCCCGCGGCTGACGCCGGCTTGCAGCGCGGCGATCGCATCACCGAGGTGAACGGCACCAGCGTGGCCGCGCACGTCACCAACGGCACGCTCGGCGCCGCGTTCGGACCGGACGTGGTGGGTCAAACGGCGTCGATCGTGTTCGTGAAGCCGTCCGGCGAGCTTTTTTCCGCGCAGATGGTGAAGCGCCTGACGACCATTCCCACGGTGGCCATCGCGAGCGTCACTGAGGTCGATGGCCGGCGGGTCGGCTACGTGTTCTTCAACAACTTCGTCCAGCCGTCGTTTGCGGCATTGAACGACGCGTTCGCGAGGTTGAAGGCCGCCGGCGCCAACGAGCTGGTGCTCGACCTCCGCTACAACGGCGGCGGACAGGTCGATGTCGCGGTGCACCTGGCGAGTCTGATCGGCGGTGTGCGCACCAACGGCCAGCCGATGCTGAACTACGTGCACAACGACATCATCGGGCCGGTCCTGAACAAGACGACCCGCTTCACCAATCCCGAGCATGCGCTGAGCCTGGAGCAGCTGGTGGTGATCACGACCCGCTCGTCGGCGTCGGCCAGCGAGCTGGTGATCAACTCCCTGCGGCCGTTCATGCCGGTGACGGTGGTGGGCGACACCACGTATGGCAAGCCGGTCGGCCAGTACGGCCTGCGCTTCTGCGAGAAAATCCTCTACCCGGTCGCCTTCTCGATCAGGAACGCCAACAACGAGGGCGATTTCTTCAGCGGCATCCCGGTTGATTGCGCGGCGGCCGACGATGCGGCGCGGCAGCTCGGCGATCCTGCGGAAGGGTCGTTTGCCGAGGCTCTGACCGTGATTCGAACCGGCGCCTGCACGCCACCTAGCGCCGCGCAGTCGCGCGCGCTCCTGGTGCGCCAGCAGCCCATGCCACGGCTCACTGGACTCGACGCGCTGATCAACGCCCGATAACTGCCTGAGCGGCCGGATATCGAGCTCTACCTGCATGCGCTTCGAACGCGCATCGCCGGTCACCGGCTCGAGCAGATCCGGCCGGCAAGCCCGTTGCTGGTCCGTTCGTTCAATCCGCCCATCCATCACGCCGAAGGGAAGCAGGTGCTTGGCCTGTGCCCCGGATGCGGCACGCCGATTCAGCGCATCCAGTACGCGTCGAACGAAGCCAACTACTGCCGGCAGTGCCGGACCGGCGGCAAGCTGCTCGCGGACCGCGGCTTGTCGCGCCTGCTGAAGGACGACTGGCCTAACTCCCTCGAGCAGCGCGAGCGGATGAAGGCGGATAGGCGGATGGGCGGATAGGCCAATAGGCCCGTCGGGTCAGCCCTCGGCGTCGACGGACTCCGGTGTCCCAGCCGGCTGCGGTGATGGTGCTGCCGCAAGATCGACCTCGCGCGCCTCGTCGTTCCAGCCGAGGCGGAGCTTCACCGTCACCGGAATGTTCGTAACGGCCTTCTTCATCGAATCGACGATCCGGCGGATGCGTTGCGGCTGGCGGCCGAGCGCCGCGAGACTCGACCAGGGCCGCCGCCCAGCCGATCTCCTCCGGGTTCGTGCCAGCCAGCTGCACGCCGAAGAACGGCTCGCCTTCGAACTTCCGGATCAGGGCGAACTCGCCCTTGCGGCGCTGCGTCAGCCGGCGCGCCACCGTCATCTCGCTGATCGTGACGCGCGCGCCCAGCTCGACGCACCGCTGGCGATAAGAGCGGTTGGAGCCCTTGGTCATCGGCGCCATCACCACCGCGCCGGTCAGGACTTCCCTGAGCGTCATGACTTAAGCTGAGAGTATGACCCGACGCCTCACCGCGGTTGTTGCGCTGGTGCTGTTGCTCACCCCGAGCCTCGGCGCGCAGGCCGGCAAGAGCTTCTTGTGGAAGGTCGAGGGGGAAGGCGGCGCCAGTGCGTACCTGCTTGGCTCTCTCCACGTGCTGACGCCCGAGTGGTACCCGCTCAACGCCACCATCAACAAGGCGTTCGCGGAGTCGAAAGTGCTGGTCGAAGAAATCGACCTCGACGAGGCGGGCGATCCCACGCAGATGATGTCGGCGTTGATGAAGGCCATGCTGACTGACGGCCAGACGCTCGACACGGTGATTGCGCCCGAGCTGTATGCCGAAGTGCGGCGGCGCGCAGAGAAGACCGGCATGCCGATGATGGCGATCCAGCGGATGAAACCGTGGCTGGTGGCGATCACGCTGATGGCGCCGACCCTGCAGGCCGCGGGCTTCAAGCCGGAGCTTGGCGTGGATCGTCACTTCTTCGATCGCGCCGTGGCAGGTGGCATGAAGCGCCAGGCCCTCGAAACGCTGCAATATCAGCTGGACCGGCTCGACGGACTGCCGATGAAGCTGCAGGAAGATCTGCTGAAGGCGACGATCGCCGACCTCGACACCGAGGTCAAGAACGTGAACGAGATGGCGCAGGCGTGGGCGTTCGGCAACGTGGCGGCGATCGAGACGCTCACGCTGGCGGCGCTGAAGGCGGCGCCGGAGTTGTATGCGCGGCTGCTGATCGAGCGGAACAACAACTGGATTCCGCACGTCGAGACGTGCCTCGCGCAGCGCGCCGGCTGCTTCATCGTCGTCGGCGCGGCCCACCTCGTTGGACCCGATGGGCTGCCCACGCTGCTCACGAAAATGGGCTACAAGGTCACGCAGCAGTAGGCGTCCGCCAGCGAGTACGCACGGCTAGAAGGCGTGCGGCTGGCGCGCTGGTGGCCGCGAAAAACGCCTGCGGGCCCGCTCGATCTCAGGACGCACGTGACAGACGTCGATGTGATCGTTGACCAGGCCCATGGCCTGCATGAAGGCATAGCAGGTGGTGGGTCCCACGAAGGTCCAGCCGCGCTCCTTCAAATCCTTCGACAGCGCGATCGACTGCTCGCTGGTGCTCAGCTGCCGCAGGGCTTGCGGCGTGAAGATCTTCGGGCGGCTTGACGGGTCTGGCTCCCACGACCAGAAATAGGCGGCAAGCGATCCCTGCTCGTCGATCAGCTCAAGCGCGCGCCTGGCGTTGTTGACGGTCGACTCGATCTTGCCGCGATGCCGGATGATGCCGGCGTCCTTCAGCAGCCGCTGCACATCGCGGGCGCCGAAGCGCGACACCACACCCGGATCGAAATCCTTGAAGGCCTTCCGGAAGTTCTCGCGCTTGCGGAGGATGGTGATCCAGCTGAGGCCCGACTGAAAGCCTTCGAGGCAGATCTTCTCGAACAGCCGGCGATCGTCCACGACCGGCCGGCCCCACTCCTGGTCGTGATAGCGGATATAGAGCTCGTCCTCGCCCGGCCACCAGCATCGCTTCATCGCTTCTTGGCCTTCTTCTTCCGGGCCGGGGCTTCGGCTTCGAGGCCGGCCTTGATCCGTTTGAAGTCGTCCGCGACCTTCGGGTCGACGGCGGGGTAGCGGGGGTCGATCGATTGAATCGCATCGATGACGATCGCCGACACCACCAGACGAGTGAACCATTTGCGGTCTGCGGGCACGACGAACCACGGCGCAGCGTCGGTGGCGGTGTGGCGAATCATGTCTTCGTAGGCCGCCAGGTAGGCGGCGAAATGCGCGCGCTCGCCGACGTCGGCCGGCGAAAACTTCCAGTGCTTGTCCTGCTCATCGATGCGCTCGAGAAACCGCTGCCGCTGCTCCTCTTTCGAGACGTGCAGGAAGAACTTGCGAATGACCACGCCCTGTCGCGACAGGTAGCGCTCGTAGGCATTGATGTCTTCGAACCGCTCGCGCCAGATGTCCCTGGTGACCAGCTCCGGCGGCAGCTGCTGGCGGGCGAGGATGTTCTGGTGGACCCGGACGACCAGCGTCTCTTCGTAGTACGACCGGTTGAAGATGCCGATGTGTCCCCGCCGCGGCAGCAGCCGCGCCGTGCGCCACAGGTAGTCGTGATCGAGCTCCTCTGGGGATGGCGCCTTGAAAGAGTGCACCTCGCAGCCCTGCGGATTGACGCCGGACATGACGTGCTTGATGGTGCCATCCTTGCCGGCGGCGTCCATCGCCTGGAAGATCAACAGCAGCGACCAGCGATCCTGCGCGTAGAGGCGTTCCTGCAGCTGCGACATCCGCTTGCTGCCCTGCTTGAGCATTTCGCCGGCGATTGGCTTCAGCCGCTTGCCCCACTGATCGGATGGGTTGATGTCTTTCAGCCGGAAGCGAGCGCCGTTGATGACGCGATACCGCCGCGCCAGCTCCGCAGGTGCGGGAATGAGCATGGGGGATACTAATCCGGGATTCGGGATTCGGGATGAGGGATCAGGGATCAGGGTTCCCGAGTTGATCGCTTGTGAGGCGCCGGCGCGAGAATCGCGAGCACCAGCAGGCGTGTGGTCGCGTTGTTGCGGACTCCATGCGGCACGCCCTCTGGAGCAACCAAAAGATCGCCGGGCTGCATCGGCAGCTCGCGGCCTGCAAGCAGGAACAGGCCTGTGCCTTCGATCACCTGGTAGACCTTGTCCTGGCCCGCGTGCGCGTGAAGTGCATGCTCCTGTCCAGGTTCGAAGGCGTTGAGGCCAACGAGAAGGCGAGTCGACTCGAAGATGGTCGACTTCCCCATCTTGTGTGACGAGTAGCTGGCGAGTTCGGAAGGCTTGATGATGCTGGGATGATTCATGGTTGCTGGTGGCCCGACGGCCCGATGGCCCGATTATGGTTTGCGTGCGCTGATGTTCAGCCGCCAGTAATCAAGGGTGAAGGGCACAGGCTCGGCGGCGGATGACGCCGTCACGCGATCGATGAACGACTGCTTGAGCGCCTCGTCCGGCAGACGAGCGAGGTGCGCATGGTAGATGACGGTGGTCACGAACTCCCGATAATCCGCTTCGCCGGCCAGCCTCGTCGGCGCCTCCTCGAGCGTCGTGTCGATATCGACGAACCCGGCAGACGCGAGACGAGACGCGGTGATCTCCGGATCGGCGAATTCCCAGGGGCCCAGCCAGTCTGCGAAGTACGGCGAGAACGGCGCGGCGTGCATCACCTGTTCGGCCAGCGCATGCGCGTGATGGAGATTGGGTCCGCCGCCGCACTGTGCGTGCAGCCGGCCGCCGCGTCGAAGAGCCTGGAAGATTCCGGAAAACAGCGCGGCATGGTCGCTGATCCAGTGGAAGGTTGCGGTACTGAAGACGAGATCGGCCCAACCCGCGAATGGCATGGCCGGCAGCGACACCTGCACGAACGACACGCGCGGCCCGAGCGCCGGCCGGAGATTGGCGCGAGCGGTCATCAGCATGTTCCAGGAGCGGTCGATCGCGATCAGCCGGCCGCCCGGCAGCCGTTCCATCAGCGCTGCCGTGAGGCGGCCGCTGCCGCAGCCGGCATCGATGGCGCGTTCATCGCCGTTGACCTGCAGTCGATTCAGTACCTTCTGGCCCCACGTGGTCTGCGGGGCCGACACCTTGTCGTAGGAAGTGGCATTCCACTCGACAGCAGTCATCAGTCAAGAGTCTACAGTGAAGAGTTGTCAGTCAAGCGTCGGCAGTCCAGTTCGGCCGTCCGCAGTCCAGTCTGCGGTCAGCGGCTCAACCGGACTCCCGAATGAAGACTGGACTGACCACCGGGGACTGACAGCTCTTCACTGCAGACTCTTGACTGATGACTGCTTTTCCTGGCGACGATCGGCACGCCGTATCTGTGGGAAATCGTGCTGCCGGGATCGATGGTCGGCCTGATCGTGGGGTTCGCGACGGCGAACTAGCAGGGCCCCGCGGTCAGAAGCTCCACGGTCTGAAGCCGATCATTCCCCAGGCGGACAGGTAGGCCGAGATGACGAGGGCCGCGGCCGCCACGGCCATCGCGTAGCTGCGCAACCAGCGCCCCACGCCGGCGCGCCACGCGTCGACCGCAAACAGGAACGAGAGGATCGCGGCCACCGGCATCAACAGCGTGCCGGCGAACATCGCCGCGGTCCAGACGTTCCTGGTGCCAAGATCGCGATCGGCGACGAAGCTGATGCCGAGCACCGGCAGCATGAAGGCGATTGCGCAGAGCAGCAGGCAGGTTTTCATCCACCCGCCTCCGCCCTGCTGGCTGCGGCGGGTCAGGCCCCGGGCGATCCACGGGATGGCCATCACCAGCGGCGTGACGACGACGGCCGCCGCGAGCAGTACGGTCCATCGGACGATTTCTATTCGCCATCGAGGCGAGCGCTCGGCGTACGACGCGCCGCCGGTCATGATCATCTGGTTGTCTTCGCCCGGGACGAACACGCGGGTCGGTTCCGGGTCGTTCTCGAAGCGGAAGAGCGTGTCGGACACGGGAATCAGCGGCGCCGCATCGCCGAACACCGGTGTTGCGATCAGGCGATTGCCATCGGCGCGAATCGACTGGCCCACCAGCAGCCACGTCAGAAACGCGTAGCCGGAATTGCGGGGCGACGCGTCGTGATAGTAGCCCTCGTACTGCCGCAACGTCGCCTCGGCGACTTCGGCGACCGGCTTCTCCGGCGTTTCAATGTCGGCCTTCAGGTAACGCACCGCCAGCGCGGCGATGCGCCGCCGCGCCTCCGTGGAGTGGCTCGAGTTCAGCAGGATGACGTAGCCGGCGTCGCGCGAAACGGAATAGCCGTATTCCGTCGAGAATCCTTCGATGTCGCCGGTGTGCCCAAGCATCGGGAAGCCCTCGACGAAGGAGCTGGCGATGCCGCTGCCGTAGCCGTTGCGCAGTCCCGCCTGCGACGCGATCGTGGTCCGCGGATGCTCCATGTTGCTCAGGTATTCCGGATCGATCACCAGATCATCGGTGGTCTCTCCCCAGTTGAGCAGCAGGTGAACGAAGTTGCCGAGTTCGCGGGCCGAGGTGTGCAGGTTCCCGGCGGGCCGGTGATACGGCGGCGTGATGGGCAGCGGCTCGTTTCGATCGCCGCCGTAACCGGTGGCCATCAGCGCTTCGTCTTTCCGGGTCAGGTAGAAGCTGCTGGTCGGCATCCCGGCACGCTTGAAGATGCGATCGGCGATCCGGTCCTCGTACTTCTCTCCGGTCACCTTCTCGATGATCTGCGCCGCCACGGTGTATCCGGTGTTCGAGTACGACATGCGGGTGCCGGGCCGCCATCGAACGACCATCGACGCCGGGTTCCGCTTCAAGACCGCGGCCAGCGGCATGTCGGGCGGGTCCGAAACGTTGAAGACTTCGTTGAAGTGCAGGTCGTCGAAGCCCGCGGTGTGCTGCAGCAGGTGAATCACGCGCACCGGGTCGGTGAGGTCCCAGGCATTGTCGATCGGCACATCCGGCACGAGCGTCAAGACGCGTTCGTCAATCTCGATCTCGCTGTCGAGATACATCTGCACCAGCGCGGCCGCGACAAACGTCTTGCCGATCGATCCGCCGCGGAAGTGGGTGTCGGCGGTGACGGGTGACTGCTGTTCGCGGTTGGCGAAGCCAATGCCTCCCGCCCACTCGACACCAGTCGTGCGCACCAGTGCGACGCCGGCGCCGGGCGTGCCGGTGTCGGTCAGCACGTTCTGCACGGCGACGCGGAACTCTTCGATGGTCGTGGCACGCAGGCCGTTGTGCTGTTGCGCCAACAGCAGGCTTGACGCCAACCACACGATCGCGCCGGCCAAGACGATTCGCATGTCAGCCGGAGCCCTGCCGGGTCACGTCCAGGGCAGCTCGACGGCGCCGCGCGCCTGCCGCGCGGCCAGGTCGCCGAGCCCGGACACCAGGCGGACGACATCGTCGGGAAGGTCGCGCGGTGACCAGGTGCCGGAATCGACGCAGGCGACCCGGACGTAGCCTTCGGCGAGCAGCTGGCCCGACTGCTCGTCGCGAATCTCGAAGGCGTGATGGAGGCGGCGCGGATTCTCGACGCGGGTGTGGATGCCGACGCGCACCACCTGCCCGGCGCGCACCGGCGCCCTGAACTGCGACCGCACTTCGACGCGCGGCATGCTGAAGCGATGCGAGTCCAGCAGCGACTGGCGCGAGCGGCCGAGCGACGCGAACAACTCCTCTTCGGCGTCTTCAAACCAGCGCAGGAAGTTCGGAAACCACACGACGCCCGCGGCATCGGTGTCCGACCAATGTACTTTCTTGCGGATTTGAAAGAAGCCGCTCACCGTAGGAAGTATAAATGATGCGTGAAGGGTCACGAGGGCTGGGACCAGTACGCCGACTACTACGATTGGGAGAACCGGCAGACGGTGGGGCGCAGGGACATCGCGTTTTGGAGCCGGGTGGCGGCGCCCGTCAGGGGGCCGATCCTCGAGCTTGGGTGCGGCACCGGGCGCGTGTCGATTCCGTTGGCCAGGGACGGCGCTCGCGTGGTGGGCGTCGATCGGTCGGCATCGATGCTGGCTTGTGGGCGCCGGCGCGTGCGGCGCGCGCGGCTGCAATCACGCGTGAAGTTGATTCGCGGCGATATTCGCCACTTACCGTTTCCCGATGGCACATTCCGCCTGGTGATGGCGCCGTACGGGATCCTGCAGTCACTGCTTGACGAGCGGTTGCTGTCGGCGACGCTGCGTGATGTCTGCCGCGTGCTGAAACGCGGCGGCCTCT